>Ga0070754_10000031_pt1 | contig 177725 bp, 165 predicted proteins | sample VirMetDEL_Sep_01_FD_75181 | JGI IMG/M metagenome (GOLD analysis project Ga0070754, IMG submission 75181) | Aqueous microbial communities from the Delaware River and Bay under freshwater to marine salinity gradient to study organic matter... | ecosystem: Environmental > Aquatic > Marine >...
CCTATTGAAACCAACCCAGGAAAGCAAGAAGTTTCTCAACTCTTTCTTCCCCTCAAAACCTCCGAAACCAAAGCTCCGAAGCCCTCAGGGCCGGCCCGTTTCCGAGCGAGGCGGTCCTATACGTAGGGGCCATTTCGTCTGCAACAGGATTCTGACATTCCCGCGAAGATTCTCGCCAACTCCCGATCGGCGAACAGCCGCGCTTGCCGCAGGGGCGCCCGCCCGCGCGGCGCTGGAACCGGACTCCTTTCAGATCGTTCTTGATCCGAAGCGGGGCCTCAATGCTGTCGAACTCCATGCCTGCGCCCCCTGAGGCTGCGGCCGACGCGCCGCATGTTCTCGTCGTTGAAGACGAGTTTCTGATCCGAATGCTGGTCTCAGATCACCTTCGTGATGTGGGCTTCGTCGTCATCGAGGCCTTCAACGCCGACGAGGCGGTCGCGATTCTGAAGTCGGGCGCTTGTATCGACCTGATCTTCACGGACGTACGCATGCCGGGGGCGATGGACGGGCTCGGGCTTCTGGCCTACGCACAACTTGGTCAGCCGAGGATTCCCGTGCTCGTGTCCTCCGGCCACCTCGAGCCCGAGACCGCCTATGCGGGCGGCGCCGCCGGTTTCCTGCCGAAGCCCTGCGACCTTGACGTTCTGGTCGTCGCGATGAGGACGGCCCTGGCAGCCGCCGCCTAGCAGATCGGCCTTCCGGCGCATTCAGCCTCGGCGACGGCTCTGGCCTTCTCGCGACGATAGTCCCTGCATGCCCCGCCGACCGAGGTGGGCCCTGTCCGCCCGGATCGAGGCCGTGCGCCTGGACGGCGCGTCCGTGCGACACCCTCCGTGCGGACCCTGGGCGGAATCACTGCGGCTTAATGGCGATGGCGGAAAGATCGGTCTGTGGGTCCAGAGGGACGCCCGCAGCCTTGCGCTCGGAATAGCGGTCGACCAGCTGGGCCGCGTGGGGGCGCAGCAGGATCGTGAAGCGCACCAGTTCCTCCATCACATCGACGATCCGGTCGTAATAGCTGGAGGGCTTCATCCGGCCGTCGTCGTCGAACTCGTTGAAGGCCATGGCCACGCTGGACTGGTTGGGGATGGTGAACATCCGCATCCATCGCCCCAGCAGGCGCAGGGTGTTGACGGCGTTGAAGCTCTGCGACCCGCCCGAGACCTGCATCACCGCCAGGGTGCGGCCCTGGGTCGGCCGCATCCCGCCCAGGCTGAGCGGCAGATGGTCGATCTGCAGCTTCATGATCCCCGAGACCTGACCGTGCCGCTCCGGGCTGCACCAGACCATGCCCTCGCTCCAAAGGGCGTGTTCGCGCAGTTCATGAACCGCGGGATGGTCGTCCGCGACATGCTGGTCCGTCAGCGGCAGATCGCGCGGATCGAAGATCCGGGTTTCGCACCCCATCCATTGCAACAGCCGCGCCGCCTCCTCGACGCACAGGCGCGAATAGGACCGGTCCCGGAGCGATCCGTAGAGCAGCAGGATCCGGGGCGGCGGGTCGTTCGGCCCCAGCCCCGCCGCCGGATCGCGCGCCAGATAGGCCGGGTCCAGGGCGGGCAGATGGTCGGGGTCCGGCAGGGGCCGCAGACGGTCGAAACTCATGAAATGGCCTTGGTCATATAGGCGGCGGACGCCGGGCAGAGCGCCGCGAACTCGCGCGTCCGAAGGATGGCCTCGGGGGCCGCCTCACGCGCGCCGCGCACAAATCCTCGGCGAGCGAAGAAGGCCTCCGCCGTAGTCGTCAGCAGGTGCAGGGTCTCCGCCCCCAGATCCCTGGCCACGTCTTCTGCGGCGGTCAGGAGGCGCGCGCCTGCGCCCCGCGCCCGATGATCGGGAAGGACGACCAGCGACCGCAACAGCAGATGCCGCCCCTTGCCTTCCAGCCCTGCGTAGCCGACCAGGGCGCCGTATTGGGTCGCGCCGAAATAGCGGCCGGCGCCAGGCTCGGGCAGGCCGGCCTCAGCCAGGGCTGCGATCAGGCCGCGATCGCTGGCGTCGACCACACGCAGGGCGACCATCAGGCGTCCGCCGGCGGGGCCGTGTCGGCGAACCAGCGCCGGCCCATCCACAGGGCGACCGACACCAGCAGGATCAGCACCGGCACCTCGACCAGAGGGCCGATCACCGCAGCGAAGGCGACAGGCGACGTCAGGCCGAAGGCGGCGATGGCCACGGCGATGGCCAGTTCGAAATTGTTCGAGGCGGCGGTGAAGGCCAGGGCCGTGGTGCGCGGATAATCCGCCTCGATCAGCTTGCCCATCAGGAAGCTGACCACGAACATCACCAGGAAATAGATGGTCAGCGGCACGGCGATACGCAGCGCATCCAGCGGCAAGGCCACCACCTCGCCGCCCTTCAGGCTGAACATGGCGACGATGGTGAACAGCAGGGCGACCAGGGTCATCTGCCCGATGCGCGGCAGGAACCGGGTCTCGTACCAGGTTTCGCCCTTGCGCCGGATCAGGACCAGGCGGGTCAGGAAACCCGCCAGGAACGGCACGCCCAGATAGATCAGCACCGCCCCCGCTATGGTCCAGAAACGGATCGCGACCACGCTGCCCTCGAGCCCGAACAGCGGCGGCAGGACCGACAGGAAGAACCAGGCGTACAGGCTGAAGAACAGGATCTGGAAGATGGAGTTGAAGGCGACCAGGCCGGCCACATACTGGTTGTCGCCGCGCGCCAGCTGGTTCCAGACCAGGACCATGGCGATGCAGCGGGCCAGGCCGATCAGGATGACCCCGGTCATATATTCCGGCTGATCCCTCAGGAAGATCACCGCCAGGGCGAACATCAGCACCGGCCCCAGCACCCAGTTCTGGAACAGGGACAGCAGCAGCACCCGCCTGTCCGCAAACACCTGCGGCAGGGCCTCGTAGCGCACCTTGGCCAGGGGCGGATACATCATCAGGATCAGGCCAATGGCGATGGGGATATTGGTCGTGCCGACCGACAGCCCGTCGAGCCAGGCCGGCAGGCCGGGAACGAAGGCGCCCAGCGCCACACCCAGCCCCATGGCGACGAAGATCCACAGGGTCAGCCAACGGTCGAGGAAGGACAGCCGCCGGGGCGCGGCCGCAGAGGCTGGGGCGACGGGCGTATCGACCATCAGCGAACCCTCCGCCCCTCGGCGTCGATCACCACTTCGCCGTCTTCCTTGACGAAGGGTTTGAGCCCGTCCTCGGGCAACAGATCCAGCACCGCCTCGGACGGCCGACACAGGCGCACGCCGCGCGGCGTCACCACGATCGGACGGTTCAGCAGCACCGGATGGGCCTCGATGGCGTCCAGCAACTGGTCGTCGCTGATGGCCGGATCGCCCAGCCCCAGTTCGGCGAAGGGCGTGCCCTTCTCGCGCAGGAGATCGCGCAGCGGCGCGCCCGTCCGCGCGGCCAGGTCCTGGATCAGGGCGCGGCTGGGCGGCGTCTTCAGATATTCGATCACATGCGGCTCGATCCCCACATGCCGGATCAGCGCCAGGGTGTTGCGCGACGTCCCGCAGGCGGGGTTGTGATAGATGATGACGTCCATGGGGTCCTCAGTCGCGGCAGGGCGCGAGTTCGGCGAGCCTCGGCTCGCAAAGATCGGCGCGACCCTGGCAGCAGTCCTCCAGCAGGAAGACGGTCAGGTCGCGCAGTCGGCTCAGATCGGCGCGATAGATGATGGACCGGCTGCGCCGCTCGGCCGTGATCAGTCCGGCCCGCGACAGCACGCCCAGATGGGCCGACATGGTGTTGGCCGGGATCGCCAGCCGATTGGCGATGTCGCCGGCGGCCAGTCCCTCCGGCTCATGCCGCACCAGAAGCCGGAACGTCTCCAGACGCGTGTTCTGGGCGAGCGCGGCCAGGGCGAAAATGGCGATCTCCGATTCCATACTTCTACTATAATGGAAATATTAGGACGGACAAGCGACCGAGGCCTGGCGATGTCGCCGATCGGCGTGGTCGCCCTGCTCGTTCCGGCCATGCTGACGCCGAGTCTCCGAACCCGACGGCGGTGATTCCAGCCCACCCGCGAACAGAGGCGGATGCGTGCGCAACAGATGACGTTGAAAGCTTCGCAGGCGGATTTAGCCCCCGGGCAGCCGGCTCAACGGGGATCAGGACCGTTTGGCTGCTGCGGGATACGAATCTGCAGTTCGCTGCGTGGGAAGTCGAGGGCGTAGGCGTCGAGGTTGTTCAGCAGATCGGCGCCGAGGATCAGGCTGGGACCGCCTTCCGCCCCAGCGTCGTCCGCCTCGCCCGCGATGAATATCAAGGGCGCATCGCGGAAATTCACCGGACCCAATCTGATGCGGCCGACGACCCCTTTCAGGACGACCGTCCCATGCTGCGTCGCTCCCCGGATCTCACCCGCCGGCGTGAGCCGCGGATCGGTTTCCGCCCAGCCCAGCGCACGAAGGGCTCCGCCCGACGCCACGGAGACGGCCGCGCCGGTATCGACGAGGGCGGTGAAGGTCACCCCGTCGATCTCGACCGGCACCGTCAGGAGGCCGCTGTCATCCAGACGGCCCGCCACGGCCACGAAGCCGTCGGCCGCCGCACCGGAGCGTTCGAGGCTCAGGCGGTTGGCGGCGTGATCAAACAGAAGACGATCTCCAGTGAACCTCTCCATGCCGATAATGCCGCGCGCCTCGGTGACGCCGGCGTTCGGAAGGGCGAGCATCCCGACGCTCTCGACGTCGAACAGGGGGGTCTTGAAGCGATCAACACCGTACAGGCCGGCTTGCTGCTGGCCTGCGACGCCGCCGATATTCATCTCGCCTATGGCGGGCAGTTTCAGTTCGTCGACCAGGGGCAGGGTGACGAGACTGGTCTGGGCGGCGGTGTCGACCACCATGCGGAACGGCCCCTTGCCGTTGATCTCGGCGTCTAGGGTCGGCCGACCGCGCGTGTCGCGGGTCAGGACCGCGACCCTCGACACGGCGGGCGCCGCTTCGGCCTGCGCGGGCGGCAGCTGCGGCTCCCCGGCGGGGGCCTGCGTGCTCAGGGCCAGACTGGCGATCAGGATCAACGCGTGCATGAAGGGCTCCAGGACAGATCGACCTCTGTACCGGACCAAGCTGATCGGAAGCTGGCGCCGTCTGCCCAGGACCGGATGCGTTGCGTGACCCTTCCCCAGGGCCGAGCCTCAGGGCCGGGCCGGAATGTTCGGATCGAAACGCAGCGCCACCTCCGCCCCACCGCCGGCGACCTCGCCGATCACCACCGCGCCCTCGTGGCGATCAACCACCGCCTTGACGATGGCCAGACCCAGCCCATAGCCGCTGCGTCCGGTGGAGAACCGGGTGAAGGGCTCAAACAGCGTCTTGATCTGTTCACTGGGTATGCCCGGCCCCTGGTCGCAAACCCGAACCCAGCCGTCCTTGTCCAGTCGAACGACGACACGCTGGCCCTGCGCCGAAAACGACAGGGCGTTGTCGATGACGTTGCCGATCGCGGTCTCGACGAGGCTGGGATCGGCCCAGAGCCCATAGCGGGTCACCTCCCGCTCGAAGACGAGATCGAGACCGCGACGGGCCGCGACGACCTCCCGCTCGCCCACCGCCCTGCCGGTCAAGGTCACGAGATCCGATTCCTTCAGGGGCTCCGGAGCCTCGCCGATGGTCATCAGTTTGAGCAGCTGATTGGCGAGATTCGTCAGGCGCCGAACGTCGGAGATCAGCTTGTCCTTCAACTGCCCGTCGTCCATGATTTCCAGCCGCGTTCTGAGCACCGTCAGAGGCGTGCGCATTTCATGCGCAGCGGCGGACAGGAAAAAGCGCTGACGCTTCTGGGCCTCGTCGACGCGCACGATCATCTGGTTCAGCGCCGACACGAGCGGCGCCACTTCCAGCGGCAGACCCTTTTCCGGAAACAGCTCGCTCAGATTGTCGGGATCGAGATCGCGCGCCATGGCGGCGACCCGCCGGATCCGCAACACGTTCGCCAACAGGATTATGGTGAAGACGACGAAGGCCGCCCCTACGGTAAACAGGAATATCCCGCCGTAGCTCCATATGAACTTGCCATAGAGCCGGGCCGAGCCTGCGGCGGCATTGGTCGTGGCGTGTTCGATCCCGGCGTATTCATAATAGCTCGCCTGTCCGCCGCAGTCCGAATAGGCGAGGAAACTGCGACCTGGGCCGCCGGGATCGCTGTTGGTGTTGGTGAGGCAGAGGCCTGGATAGACCTTCGTCAGATTCTGGCTCTGCAGCCGGTCGAACGCCAGGCGGATGAAGAAGGGCGTTCCCTCTCCGGAGCGGAACTCCCGCCCCTGCACCCGAACAAAATAGCGGAACTTGGGATTGTGCGCCTTGATGTCCCGCAAGACCGGATCGGCTTCCAGGTCGCCGCCGGCTCCCGCCTGCTCGCGTTCAGCGAAGGCGAAGCGGCTTAAGACCTCGGATGCGCTGGCTGCGGTGACCTCCAGAGGATCAGCGACGCCGGTCGGCTCGACCGACAGCAAAGGACGCAGGGTGAAGAAATAGACGCCGAAGCCGACGAACAGGATGGTGATGATCGCCAGTTGCGCGAACATGGATCGGTGCAGGCTTCTTAGCTTCAGGCCCAATCCATCCTCCTCGCCCCAAGGCGTCCCTGCCCCACCCTAGCCGATGCGCGCGCCGCGTCGAAGCCGCACATCGGGCCTTGGTCCGCAAGGTCAGTCGGCGGCGGAGGCCAATGCTGCGAAAGGAGCCATCACGGCAGGGCTGGCGGCCTGCCGTTGGGCCAGGCGCGCCAGATCGCCGCGTATCCGTCGCGCTGCCCCCTGATCCGGGAAGGCCGCCAAAACGGTCAGGAACGCGGCGGCGTCAGGAGCCGGATCCCCGGGATCGGCATAGTCGCGGCGGGTCGGATAAAGGCTTTGCAGCAGGGCGGCCTGAAGCAAGGCGCCGGCAGTGGCGCTTTCGCCCGCCCTCCCATAGGCGCGTGCGGCGGCCAGCCTCATCCCCGCTGACGGCGACATGACGAAACGAAGCTGCCGCGTCAGACCGGCCAACTGCTGTGCATCGAGCGCGACAGGCGCGCCCTGCTCCAGGGCGAGGAAGAGGGCCAGGTCGTGCAGCCTGACGGGCGGACCGCCAAGATCGGCGGACAGGGCGTCCAGGCGCGCTTGTCCGCCCCCCTGGCCCCACTGCGCCTCGGCGACCCGGTCATAGAGCCGCATCTGTCGGCCCTGCATCGCCCCGGAGAGACTCGAAAGCTCGTCTTCAAGCTCCTTGATGACGGCCGGGTCGCGCGTGGGCCACCTGACGGACGGCATGACCCAGGCCCTGCTCGACGAACAGCGGGCCGTGGTCAAGAACGAGAAGCGCCAGAATGAACTCGGCCCCGGCCGTTCGGCGGAAGCCCAGTTCCTGAAGGGCTATTATCCGGCCGGCCATCCCTACGGCCACACGACCATCGGCTCCATGGAGGACATCGACGCCGCGACCCTGGAGGACGTCAAGGCCTGGTTCGACGCCCACTACGGCGCATCGAACGCGGTGCTAGTCCTGTCCGGCGACATCGATGTCCAGACGGCGCGTGAGAAGACGGCCTTCTATTTCGGCGGCGTCCGCCAGGGCGAGCCGATCAGCCGCCCCGACCGCTGGACGCCCTCGTTTGCGGACATCCGACGCGACATCGTCTACGAGAACCTGCCGGCCGCCGTAATCTCCCGCACCTGGCCGTTGAACAACGGATCGCCACGCGACAACACGATGCTTCAACTCGCCGCCAAGGCGATGGCGCGGGGGCGAGGCACGCCGCTCCATGACGCGCTGGTCGAGAATCTCAAGATCGCCGACGGCGTGTCGGCCGGCGTCAGCGAGAGCCAGCTGACCAGCGCCTTCAATCTCTCGGTCGCCCTGAAGCCCGGCGTGACGCCCGAGGCCGCCAATGCGGCCATCGATCGCGAACTGGCGAAGTTTTTCCAGACCGGCCCTGACAGGGACCGCCTGGAAGAGATCGTCACGGCGAGCGACATCTCGCTGTTGCAGACGATGGAAAGCAGCGCCGCGATCGGCGCCTGGCTGGCCAGCGGCGCCGTCACCCACGACAACCCGGTCTATTTCCTGAAGCAGCGGGAATGGATCGGCGACGTCGACGCCAGGGCCGTGACGCAGTTGATCAAGGCTGCCCTGTCGCGCCCCTATTATGAACTCGTCCAGCTTCCCACGCCCGTTCCGGCCGCGGCGCCGACGGGCCTGGCGGACCCGACCCGCATGCCCGATCCCAGCCCCGCGGACGCGGCGATCGCCTTCCCCAGCGTCTCGGAAGCGGTTCTCGCCAACGGCTTGAAGATCGTCGTCGCCCATCGCCCCAATCTGCCCATCGTCAGCGCCAGCCTGCAGTTCTCGACCGGCTCTCTGGCGGAGGACGCCTATGGACGAGGCACGGCGAGCCGCGCCTTCGCCATGCTGACCAGCGGCACGCGCCGCTACGACGCCGAACAGCTCAAGCGCCAGGCGACGAAGGCCGGCGTCAACATCGCCGCCGCCGCCCAGGCGCGTGAAAGCGCTGTGATGTGGACCATGCTGAGCAGCCGTCTCGACGACGGTTTCAGCTTCGCCTCGGAGGTGGTGCGCCATCCCACCTATCCCCATGCGGAGATCGACAAGGCGCTGGAGCGGGTCGGGCCGCAGTTCGACGCCTATGAACGCAATCCCCTGCAGTCGGCCGGCCCCGTCTATGGGCGGGCGATCTGGGGCGAGGACCATCCTCTGGGGCGGATCGGCACGCGCGAGGACGCCAACGCCATATCGCGCGACGAGATCCAGGCCTTCCATGATCGCGAGATCGGACCGAACAACGCGACCCTCTATCTGGTCGGCGACATCACGATCGACCAGGCCAAGGCCCTGGCCCAGGCCCACTTCGGCGACTGGCGCCGCGTCACGCCGACGCCTGTGAAAGAGCGAGGGGCGGCGACCGCGACGCCGGGCCGCATCATTCTGGTGGATGCCCCAGGCGCGGCCCAGACCAGTCTGACGGTCGGCGAGCTCACGACCGCGTTCGACGCGGACCAGGCGGCCGCCGGCGATCTTGCGGATGGAATCCTGGGCGCAGCCTTCAACAGCCGCCTGAACATGAATCTGCGAGAAGAGAAGGGCTGGACCTATGGCTTCACCGGCGGCGTCGCGGACACGCCGGTCGGCCCGCGCACCTTCACGGCGTCAGGCACGGTCGAGACTGACCGCACCGCCGACGCCATGAGGGAGGTCCGCAGAGAGATCGCCGACTATGTCGCCGACCGGCCCGCTACCCTCGAGGAGCTGGAGCGGGCCCGCACCGCGCGCATGCGGGCCCTGCCCTCGGCCTTCGCCGGCAACGCCGCCTTCCTCTCGGCGATCACAGGCGCCGCCGCCTATGGCCAGCCCTATGACCGCGCGGCTACGTCCGGCGCGCGGTTGGCGGCGGTGTCGCTGGATCAGGTTCAGGCCGTGTCGCGCACGACCTACGATCCGACGCGCCTGACCTGGGTGGTGGTGGGCGATCTCTCCAGGATCGAAGCCCCCGTCCGCGCGCTGAACTTCGGCCCTGTCGAGGTCTGGGACATCTACGGCCACAAGGTCCGCTAAGCGCGCGCCGAAAACAGAAAAAGGCGCCGCGGGCCATGCAGGATCCCGCGGCGCCCTCAAGCACCCTCGCAAACGGCCCAGATTGGGGACTAGTCCGTCGCGTAGGGCCGCTTCACTTGGGCCAGAACGTCTCCCAGGAGATCGTCGGCCGAAAGGGCGTTGGCCTGGGCGTGGTAGTTCAGCACCAGGCGGTGGCGCAGCACCGGCATGACCACAGCCGCCACATCATTGGTCGAGACCGCGAAACGGTCGTCCAGCAGGGCCTGGACCTTGGCGGCCAGCATCAGGCTTTGCACGCCGCGCGGCGAGGCGCCCAGCGCCACGCTGCGGTTGATGCTGTCCGGCGCATAGTCGCTGCCCGGCTGGGTCCCCATGACCAGACGAATGGCGTAGGCCTTGGCCGCTTCGGTCACCGGGACCTGCCGCACGACCGCGCGCATGTGCTGCAGGGTCTCGGCGTTGGTGACGGCGTTCAGCACCACGTCGTGGCCGCTCGTCGTGCGGTCGATGATGGCGTGATAATCGGCCTCTGAAGGATAGCCGACCACCAGCTTGAACAGGAAACGGTCCAGCTGGGCCTCCGGCAGCGGATAGGTGCCTTCCTGGTCCACCGGGTTCTGGGTCGCCATGACGCAGAACGGTTCGGGCATCTTGATGGTGCGGCGGCCCACCGTCACCTGTCGTTCCTGCATCACCTCCAGAAGCGCGGACTGGGTCTTGGGCGTCGCGCGGTTGATCTCGTCGGCCAGGACCAGGTTCGAGACGATCGGCCCCTGCTGGAAGGTCAGTTCATGGCCGCCGCCCTCGGCTTCGGTTAGAACGGTGGTGCCGACGATGTCGGCGGGCATCATGTCGGGCGTGAACTGGATACGCGAGAACGGCAGGTCGATGGCCCGACTGATCGAGGAGACCAGCATGGTCTTGCCCAATCCCGGCACGCCTTCGAGCAGGACGTGGCCGCCGGCCATCAGCGCCGTCAGCACGCCGTCGACGACGTCGGCCTGCCCCACGATCATCCGCCCGACCTCGGCGCGGATCTTGATGAAGGTTTCCTTGAACGCGGCCGCGCTCTGGCGGGCCAGTTCTACGTCGTCAGTCGAAACCATTGAAAATCCGCACACTTAGATTCAGTCAGACAGGGTATGACACATAAGGCTTGCACCAGTCTGGCAGGCTTTCGAATGACGCGGCGTCAGCCTTCGTCGGCCAGACAATAGCCCAGCCCCCTCACCGCACGGATACGCACCCGGTCCGTGCGCCGCGCCAGATTGGTGCGCAGCCTTGAAATCTGAGACTCGAGCGAGTTGGCGTTGACGACCTTGTCGTAGCCGTAGACCCGCGCCTCCAGCGTCTCGCGCTGGATCACCGCGCCGGGTCGGGCCATGAGCGCCTCGAGCACCAGGGCCTCCGTTCGGCGCAACGTCAGCGGAGCCTCGTCGATGAAGAAGACGCCGCTCTCGAGATCATACAGCAGCGGTCCGAACTGACGGGTCTCGCGCCGAACCTCGAGAGAGCGGCGCAGGGCGATGCGGATTCGGGCCAGAAGCTCGCGGGGCTCGAACGGCTTGGCGATATAGTCGTCGGCGCCGGACTCCAGGCCTTCGACCCGATGGTCCGGCGTCGCCATGGCCGTGAGGATGATGTAGCGCTGACGCCGGTTGCGATGGGCGGAATAGGCGATCAGCGAGACGCCGTCGCCATCCGGCAGTCCCCGATCCAGCAAGACCAGATCGAATTCATTGGCGTCCACGGCGCTGCGCGCAATGGCCAGGGACGGCGCGACATCGACGACGAACCCCTGGCGTTCCAGGTAGATGACGAGGGTCTCGGCGACATCCGCATCGTCTTCGACCAACAACAGACGCATCAGAAACACCTCGCTGGATCGAAGGCGTCGACCCCGTGGGCAATGCCGCACGCTTCTCCTTTAGCGAACCTGACGGCATGGGCGCCAGCGTCGGGGCGCGTCGTGACGCGCCCCGACCCCTTCAGAACGAATACTGAAGTTCGAGGGAGAAGGTTCGACCCGCCGCATTGTAGCGCGCCGTATCGTATGGACGGCCCTGAACCACGACGAACGGCGGAGCTTCGTCCAGAATATTCCGGCCGGCGAAGTTCAGACGAATGTCGTTGTTGATCCGCCAGGCCGCCGTCAGATCCATGATCAGCATGTCATCGACCGGGATCAGACGGTTTTCATACATGTTGACGCCGGCCGACCGGAAGATCTCGTAGTCGTTGGTGTATTCAGGCGTGTAATAGGCCCAGAGAGACGCGTTGAAGTCGTGATAATACCAGCCGAGCGACCCGACCACCTTGTAGTCGTCCGGTCCCTGCAGAAGGCCCAAGGCGGACAGCGGCTCGCGGTCAGGGAAGGCCTGGCGTTCGGCCTTGATGTTGTCGAGCACATTGATCTTGGGTTCGAACGTCCCCCAGTTCGTGTTCCACAGATAACTCAGTTCGTAGTTGATCGACTCATACTCCGACCCGACGATGTTGAAGGTCATCTGGCGCGCCTCGATGATCTTTCCGTTGGCGTCGCGCGGATAGAATTGCGTCAGGCGAAGGATTTCATCCCGGCGCAGGAAAGTCTGGAGATCGTTCTGGTTCGCATATTCGCTGTCGATCTTGGTCGAATTGTACGCAACGTCGAACGTCAATCCGTCCAGCATCCCCTTCGGCCGCCACGTCAGGCCATAGGACACCTGGGTGGACTTCTGAGGTTCAAGGTCGGGGTTCGGCGCAACGACCCTCGGCACCACATAGGTCCCAGGCCGCGAACAGTCCGTCGTGCACTTGTACAGCGGATCGTCGGAGATGGTAGTCGTCGTGCGCTGCGTGCCGAGCGGATTGAACAGTTGGGTATAGGGCGGCGCCTGGAAACCTTCCGTCCAGCGCGCGCGCAGGGCCAGGCCCTCGAAAGGCTCCCAACGCAGGCCGACGGCCGGCGTGGTGTTGGCGAAGGTGTTGGAATCGTAGAGCAGTTCTCCGCCCATCGAATACGGAACGTTGTTCACCGTCCCGATCGGCCCTTCTGTCGTATAGCTGTCACGACGGGCGGCGAGGCTGAGCAGAAGCGACCGCGCACCAGTGTAGTTGAAGTTCTCGCCGAAGATCGGAACCCTCAACTCCGCGAAATAGGCATGTCGATCTCGGGTGACAGGATTGATGGTGCGAATCCGCACTTCCTTACTATCGGTGTCGTCAACCGTCATCTCGGCGCCGACCGCATAGAACAGCTTGCCGGCCGGCAGCGTCCACAGGACGCCGTTCATACGCGCTTCCCAGTTCTGGGTGCCAGACGCGCGCGCTTCCGTCACGGGGATATAGTAGAAGTCAGCGACGTTGGACCCGCCGCCGTCGGCGGTGGACTTCCATGGATTGAAGGCGAGAGTCGGATCGCTGCTGGTCAAGGCCAGGCACTGGCGATCAAACACGCCTTGAAGATAGTCACGGTCGGCGCCGGTGACGCGATTTTCCGCCAGATCGCGATTGTAGCACTTCACCCCGCTCGGCGAGGTCGCATCCGCTTTGAAATCCACGATCGAACCCAGGTTCGGGCTCTGACCGGAGGTGTCGGCCTCGGACCGCGAATAGAGGAGCTCGATCTTGGTGTCCGCGTTGAACTGGTAGCTCAGGCCAGCATTGATGTTCCACTGGGTCGCGGTGTTCGAAATCCGTCCAGCCGGCAGTTGTCCAGCCTCGACCTCCGCCTGAGGATTGTAGGCGACGATCGGCCCCGGCGTGAACCTGTCGAACGGATTGGCGGGGAATGGATTATAGGCCTGACCCGGCGCCAACTGAACCTCAAGCCCCTCCGCATAGAGGATGTCCTGCTCGCTCTTGGAGCGCGTGTAGAGCGCATCCCCGAAGAACGTCAGCTTGTCCGTGATCTTCTGCTCGAAGTTCAGCGTAGCGCTGGTGCTTTCCGACTCCGGTCCGGCGAACTCGGGCACGTAGTCGGGCAGGGCTTCCGCGCCGACAGTGATGAAGTCGTTCAAGCCGGGCCGGCCGACGAAGCCAGGTCGCACGGTCAGGCCTTGCGAAACGTACCCGCTTTCGAACGTCACCGGATCGAAGCGATAGAAGCTCCGATCGATCACGCCGGGCTGCAGCCCCCGACTGAAGGACCGCGTATCGAAGGCGGTATCTCCGCCATAATAGCTGGAGTAGTTTTCGGTGACGTATCCGCTCTTGTGGTTGTTGACCGGTTTGCGGCGACTGAAGTCCAGCGTTCCCGAGATGTTTCCCGATCCCCAGGAATAGCCGGAGAACAGGCTGATGCGGCTGTTGTCGGCGTCATTGCTCGACACCTCGTGCTGAACCGTCAGCGTCGATCCGACGAAGTCCTTGCGCAGGATGAAGTTGATGACGCCGCCGATGGCGTCAGCGCCGTAGACAGCCGAGGCCCCGCCGAACGAGATTTCCACGCGCTCGACGGCGCTGAGCGGAATGCCGTTCAGATTGGCGAACCCGTCCTCGATGCCGGCGGCGCCCGCGACCCGTCGACCATTGATCAGGATCAGGGTGTTGCCCGCACCCATGCCGCCCAGGTTCGCCGCCGACACGCCGAGCGAGCCGATCTGCGAGACACCGACCTGCCCCCGATTGGAAAGGGGGCCACGCGCCCGTTCGTTGGTGACGGCGCCGATGGTGGCGACGTTCTGCGGCAGTGTGCGGATCAACTGCTCGACGCTGGTCACGCCGCGCGCCTGAATCTCCTCCTTGGAGATGACGATGACGCGCGAGGTCGGATCCCCGCTCCCCAGTCGGCTGCCCGTCACCTCGACCGAGTCCACGACGGCGGCCTCGCCGGCGGTGTCGATGGCGGCCTGCTCGGCGCGCGCGCGTTCCTCATCCGTCTTTTGCGGCGCCGCCGATTGCGCCCAGGCGCCGCCGGCCGATGCACAGAGCATCAAAGCCAACATCGAAGTGCTCATCGTCCTTGTCATAAGTCTCTCCCCCTGCCGGCTATGCCGGCGCAATTTCCACCTCCGTTGCACGGTGAAAGGAATGACGCGGTGTTCAGTGACCGGCAGAAATTCCGCAGCACGTTGCAACACCGTCATGGTTACGTCGCCAAGCTTGCACCAAACTGGCAGCACCAACGGCGTTCTGCTGAATTCGCCGATTTCAACACCCGCAAGCAATAATATTGCCCGGAGTGACGACGGAGACACAGCCCGTGCATGATCGAGCACAGGATCGGCCCATACCGGCAATCCCTTCCTTCAGACAGGGCAATGGAAACACCACGGGCGGCCGGATTTCCTACGCCCGTTCCGACGGAGGCGCTGTGTCCTTTGGTGGCGGCGACGGGTCTTCAGCGGGGCCCGCCCCTCAAGTCATCCGGGACGCCCCCCGCGGACGGGAGACCGATCTAGAGGGGCAGGTGCGCGCAATATCGGGCAATATAGTCATCCTGAGAGGGAAGCTTGTACGACGCTTCGCGCACCATCCTTCGCAGCCGCTCCAGGCTCGACATCAGTTGGGTCGCGCTCACTGCGTCGACGAGCGGGTGATGGCGTCGAGGCAGGATGTCCTGCCCCAGATAGACCGCGACCCAGCTCGGATGCAGGAACAGACCTTCTCGATAGTCTTGAACGACCCCGCGCGCGCGGAATAGCTCGATCTTCTCCGAGAGCGTATCCGGCAGCGGCATGGTGCGGACATAATCCCAGAAGGGCGTGTCGTTCCGGGCGGTCGCGCAATAGTGCAGGATTATGAAATCGCGGATCCGGATGTATTCGAGATCCATCTGGCGATTGAACTCAGCCTCCGTCGCCGGGTCGATCACGGCGGTTGGCCAGAGTTCGATCAGCTTGGTGATGGCGATCTGGATCAGATAGATGCTGGTCGATTCCAGCGGTTCGATAAAGCCCGAGGATAGTCCCACGGAGACGCAGTTGGCCGCCCAGTTCCGCGTCCTCTGACCCGCCGTGAACTTCAGGACGTTCGGCGCCTTAAGCGGCTTGCCCTCAAGGCGCCCGACCAGTCGATCCAGCGCCGCAGCATCGTCGATGAAGGCGCTCGAATAGACATAGCCGTTGCCGACCCGGTGCTGCAGCGGAATGCGGAACTGCCAGCCCGCTTCCAGCGCCGTGGCGCGGGTATAGGGGACGGTCGGCTGATCACTCTCGCACGGCAGGGCCACCGCCCGATCGCACGGCAGCCAGTGCGACCAGTCAGTAAAACCGGCCTTCAATGTCTGTTCGATCAGCAGCGCCCGGAATCCGGAACAGTCGACGAACAGGTCACCCTCGATCTGACGCCCATCATCCAGCGTCACCTTGGTGATCGCCCCGCTCTCGCCGTCCTGCGCCACATTCTGGATGCGCCCCTCGATCCGGCGCACGCCCTCCGTCTCGGCCATGCCCCGCAGGAAACGGGCGTACAGGGTGGCGTCGAACTGATAGGCGTAGCGGTACGTCGACAACAGCGAGCGGGGATCATCGGACGGCGGGGCGAACCGACCCTCCCGCGCCGCCACGACCGGCAGCGAATAGTCGTCGATCGGTCCGACGTCCCCCAGCTCGCGTCCCCGCAGCCAGTAGTGATGAAAAGGCGCCTCCCCGCCCGGCGCGCCGTAGTCGCCGAAGGGGTGGATGTAGCTGCCCCCTATCTGGCCCCAATTCTCGAACTGGATGCCCAGTTTGAACGTCGCCCTCGTGGCCTTCATGAACGCCGCTTCGTCGATTCCTAGGCGTTCGTTAAAGGCGCGGATGTGCGGCAGGGTGGACTCCCCGACGCCGACCGTCCCGATCGCCTCGGATTCCACCAGGGTGATCTGGACGCCCGAAGGCGCCACTAGCCGCGCGAGCGCCGCCGCCGTCATCCAACCGGCTGTTCCGCCGCCAACGATCACGACCCGTCGTACGGCTGTTGCGGATGGGATTGCAGTCGTCATCGCCCGCTCGTTTCAGGCGCAAACGCGCCGCATCTTGAGGTCCGGCACGATGGCCCGACCGGAAGGCCGCGACAACACCCCCGTTGTGACAGCGCTGTCAAGTGATAGACTCGCCGCTCTAATGCGGAGCGGATCGAGCCGCTCGCCTCGGAGGAAACCATGACACCCAAAACGCGTCTGTTGGCGGCGGCCGCCGCGCTTGCCTGCTTGCCCCCCGCGACTGCGACGGCTCAAAACCTCAACGTCATTCGATTGAATCAGGCGGGCTTCGAAACCCACGGCCCCAAGACGGCGACCGTGCCGAATCCTTCGCGCCAGCCGCTTGACTGGCGTGTGCTGGACGAAGCCGGCCGACAGGTCGCCGAAGGCCGGACCAGTGTCTTCGGAGAGGACGCCGCATCCGGCGAGCACGTCCAGGCGCTTCAGCGTCTCCAGCGGTTCGGTCGGCAGGAAGTCCAGCGTGTCGACGTCGCCCTGGAACTCGGCATAGGGGGTCTCGCCGAAGACGATGATCGCCACGTCTGGCTTTTGGGTGAAGGCGCCGTCAGGGCTGAGCGTCGCCTGACCGCCGCCGGCGGCGACCGCCTCCTGGATACCGCCCCAGATCGACTGACCGTTGGGGAAGTCGGCGTTGGTGTTCCCGGTCCCCTGCCAGGTCAGGGTCCAGCCGCCCGAAGCCTGGCCGATGTCGTCGGCATGGCCGGCGACCAGGACCCGCGCACCCGAGCGGATCGGCAGGACGGCGCCTTCGTTCTTCAGCAGCACCAGCGACTTGCGCACCGCCTCGCGGGCGATGGCGCGGTGGGCCGGGGAGCCGAGCTCGTTCAAACGGCCTTCCACAGGGCGTTCGTCGCTGAACAGGCCGGTCTTGACCTTGACCCGAAGAATGCGCCGCACGGCCTCGTCCAGACGCGCCGTCGGAATCTCGCCGGACCGCACCTGGGCCAGGGTGTTCTGATACAGAGGCTTCCAGCTATCCGGCGCCATAAGCATGTCGATGCCGGCGTTGACGGCCAGGGCGCAGCTCTCGTTCGAACAGCCGGGCAGTTGCCCATGAGCGTTCCAGTCGGACACGACGAAGCCGTCAAAGCCCAGCGGCCCGCGCAGGACGTCGGTCAGGATCGTCTCGTTGCCGGAGTGTTTGACGCCGTTCCAACTGGAGAAGCTGGCCATGATCGACAGCACGCCCGCGTCGATGGCCTGAGGATAGCCGCCGAGATGGACGTCGATCATCTCCCGCTCATGCCCCTGGAAATCGCCTTGGTCCTTGCCCTCGAAGGTGCCGCCGTCGGCCAGGAAATGCTTGGCCGATCCGGCGATATGGCCCGCAGCCAGGGGGCTGTCTGCGGAAAGATCGCCCTGCAGACCCAGCGTCATCGGCGCCGCATAGGCGCGCTGAATTTCCGGATTTTCCGCGTAGCCCTCATAGGCCCGCCCCCAGCGATCATCGCGCGGCACGGCCAGGGTCGGCCCGAAGGTCCAGTCCGCGCCGGTCACGGCGACTTCCAGCGCCGTGGCCTGGCCGATCCGGCGGATCAGGTCCGGATCCCGCGCCGCGCCCAGGCCGATATTGTGCGGAAAGATGGTGGCGCCGACGACATTGTTATGCCCATGAACGGCGTCGATGCCGTAAATCAAGGGTACGACCGTGCCCTTGCGTTGGGCGTTGGCCGCCCGGAACGCCTGCGCCAGGTCGACCCATTTCCCGGCCGAGGCGCGCTCGTCGCCCCCCGGGGAAGAGTTCCCTCCCGCCAGGATCGACCCCAGCGGATAGATCAGCAGGTCCTCCGGCTTGATCGAAGCAATGTCGGCCTGGATCATCTGCCCGACCTTCTCCTCGACCGTCATCCGCCCCAGCAGATCGGCGACAAAGGCCTCAGTCGCCGCGTCGGTCATGGCGGCGGGCGACGCCGCGTGCGGCCAGAGCGCGGGATCGGCGTGCGCCTCAAGGGCGACTGCATTCTTTTCCTGAGCCAAGGCCGCCAGTGGGCTGCAGACGAGCATAGGAACCGCAAGGACAAGCGTGATCAGAGAGGCGGCGTTGCGCATGGTGAGGCCCACAGAGGAAGAGAGCGCCCGCCGCGAGCCCAACAGGATTGCCGCGCAACAGGCTTCAAGGTTTTCGGTTGAGACATCGATCGGCGCGGATCATACGCACCACCGCTTGAGGGAGGTCGGCTGAATCCAGAGGTCTCCCCGGCGCTCTCGTCCGTCTCGAAGAAAGGGTCCATGGATTTGACAGCGCTGTCAAGACGAGGATGGATATGTGGCGCTCCGCTCGCGCCGGAATCTTCCCGGCCTAGGCCGCGCCCGTCGATCTCCGCACGATAAGTTCGTAGGGAACGATCAGGCATCCCTCCAGGGATTGCTTCAGCGCCTCGTCCTGGACACCCGAGATCACCGGCATCAAATGCCGCGCCGCGATTGCGGCCATCTCGGAAACGGGCTGGCGGATGGTGGTCAGCGCCGTCGTACCGAACATGGCGGCCGGCGTATCGTCGAACCCGGCCACGGAGATATCCTCAGGCGCCCGAACGCCACGCGCCGCAGCGCCCTGCAGCACGCCGAGCGCGGTGTCGTCGTTGCTGGCGAAGATCGCGGTCAGCCCGAGGCCGGCGCCCAGGAAGGCGTTGATCGCCGAGACGCCGGACTGGAAGGTGAAATCGCCGTACGCGACTGCGCCGTCCGCGACGGACAGGCCGTTGTCCGCCATCGCGGACAGAAAGCCGTCGAGGCGACGCCGGCTGGCGACATAGGCGACGGGGCCGGTGACGAAACCGATCCGACGGTGGCCCAAGGCGATAAGATGCGCCGTCATGTCGTAGGCCGCCTGCCGTTCATCCATGGCGATGCAGACCCCCCGCTGGAGGTCACGCTCGGGTCCGATGCGCGCATAGGCGACGCCGGCTTCGTCGAGCACATCCAGCACAACGGGGTGATCCGAGTTCGGCGGCGTCAGGATGACCCCTTGAGGTCGGATGGAGGTCAGCAGGGCCGAAAGATCCCTGCCGAGGCTTTCGGACGCATAATCCACCAGTTCGATCATCAGGTGATGGTCTGTGCGTCGCACCTCCATAAGGGCGCCCATTTCGAGCCGGCTGAGGTAATCATTGCCCCGGCCGCTCCGCCAATGCTCGATCGTCAGCTCGGCGTCCACCAGCGCCGCGATGATCGATGAGGAGGCGCCCGCGAGGCTGCGGGCCGACAGACTGCGCCGATAACCCAGGCTCTCGACCGCAGCCATCACACGATCGCGCAGACCGGGGGTGACGTTGGCCTCGCCGTTCAGCACCCGAGACACGGACTTGATCGAGGCGCCCGCTGCGGCCGCCACGTCATAGATGGTGGCTCTCGCCATGCCGCTCCCCATCGCGCGAGCCTCCCTGACCAGACAGATCACTGCGCTCGGGCGTCACCGCATCCCTAATCCCGAGACGCCCCCCTTCGCAACCGCTCTCGGGCGTCCGCCGTAATCGCATCGCCGGATCGCTCCCGTGGCAGACGATTTAGGGGGGCGGAGTCCAAATTGTTGACGACAGCGCTGTCAAAGCTGTTTGATACGTATCGACGATCTTTCGCGAATGGATACTGATGTCCCGCCCAAGTCCTGCTTTACAGATGATCTGTTTCATCGCGGCCGTGATGGCGTGCTGCCTCGTCATTCTTGCGATCAGTGGTCCGGCGCTCGCGTCCGCATCGTCGCAGGCGCCTACCGCTCGCCGAGCGGCGGATGAGATGGGCAAGGGATTCAATCTGGGCCAGATGTTCGACGCCGGCCAACACCCGCCGACGCTGGAGGCCGCCCGGGGCAAGATCGACGCCTACTATGACCGCGGCTTCCGCGTCGTCCGGATTCCCGTGACCTGGACGGAAGTCGTCGACGGCGGGACCCTGGCGGACCCGGACACCGGCGCCATTGATCGGGACGCCGAACGACTTGCGGCGCTGACAGCGGTCATCGACTACGCGCTCGCCAAACCCGGTCTCTACGTCGTGATCAACGCTCACCACGAAACCCGGCTGAAGGACGGCATGCGCGCCGACGTCCTCGAGCGACTCTGGTCGGATATCGCCAGCCTGTACCGCGACCGGGACCACAGGCTGGTCTTCGAAATCCTCAACGAGCCCCATTTCAGCAATCACGACGCGATGCCTGCTGACCGTCTGAGGGAAATGACCGGGCGCGCCTACAGGCGAATCCGGGCGAACGACCCCGAACGTGTGATCCTCATCGGCGGAAATCAGTGGTTCGGCGCCGACGAAATGGCCAAGACCTGGCCCGATCTCGAGGAGGTCGGCGGAGGGCGAGACCCCTACCTGATGGCGACCTTCCATCACTATAATCCCTGGACCTTCAACGGCGACAATCAGGGCGACTACGCCGATCCCTGGACCGAAGCCGACATTCACGGACCGATGCAGGTCATGGCCGAGTGGGCAGGCTCGACCGGACAAGGCATGCCCGTGTTCATCGGCGAATGGGGCGTCGGCTGGCACAGCCGATTGGCCGCCATGGACTGCAACAACATCCGGCTGTGGTACGCCCGGTTCAACGCGCACCACGCGGCCCCGCTCGGCATGCCTACCGCAGTCTGGGACGATGGAGGCTGGTTCCAACTCTACGACCACGAGAAGGAGGCCTTCAGCAGCAATCTCATCGACTGCATCGACGGCCAGTGTCGCTGGACGGGATCCGACCGTTTCAACGCGGATTGCGCATGATCCGAGCGTCCAGCGGCGCGACCGTTGAGCGGCGCGGCGCCTTCCCAACGGATTCATCGTCGATGTGAAGGGCGATGAACTCACCTTTGCACCGACGTGAACGCGCCGCCGAAGGGACTTCTATTTGCGGATCGAAGCCATTTTTCGGGTGCAAATAGAGTGCAGTGAGAGGTCGTTAAGAGGCCAAACCGTCGAAAAACGCGTAGAAGCGTCGGCGACCAACGTCTACAGACCACCTGAAACCACACAAAATGTCGATAAATCAATCACGTCGGCTGTCCGTGGCCCCGATGATGGACTGGACCGACCGTCATTGCCGGGCCTTCCATCGCGTCCTGACGGCGCGCGCCCTGCTCTATACGGAGATGGTCACTGCGCCGGCCGTCCTGCATGGCGATCGGGATTATCTGCTGGGCTTCGATGCGGTCGAGCATCCGGTCGCCCTGCAACTGGGCGGTTCAAACCCGATGGAACTGGCCGAGGCGGCCAAGGTGGGCGAGGCCTATGGGTATGACGAGATCAATCTGAACGTCGGCTGTCCGTCGGATCGGGTCCAGTCCGGCAAGTTCGGCGCCTGCCTGATGCGCGAGCCGGAGCTGGTGGCCGACTGTATGGCGGCGATCCGATCGGCGGTGTCGATCCCGGCCACGGTCAAATGCCGGATCGGCGTCGATGATCAGGAGCCGGCGACCAGCCTGTTCGCCACGGTGGACGCCTGCGCCGCCGTGGGGATCGAAGTCTTCATCGTCCATGCGCGCAAGGCCTGGCTGCAGGGGCTGTCGCCTAAGGAAAACCGGGACGTGCCGCCGCTGGATTATGATCTGGTGCGCCGGCTCAAGCGCGAACGGCCGCATCTGAACATCTCCATCAACGGCGGGATCGCCAATCTGGACGAGGCCGAGGCCCATCTGGCCGAGACGGACGGGGTGCGGCTGGACGGCGTCATGATGGGCCGCGCGGCCTATCACGAGCCGGCCATCCTGGGTCAGGCCGACCGCCGACTGTATGGCGCCGACACGGCGGACGTGGACGCCTTCGCGGCCCTCGACCGCTACCGGCCCTATATCGCCGCCCGGCTTGAGGAGGGGGTGCGCCTGCCCGCCATCACCCGGCATATGCTGGGCCTGATGCACGGCCGTCCCGGCGCGCGGGCCTTCCGCCGCATCCTGACGGTCGAGTCGATCCGGGCGGACGCGGGGCTTGAGGTGCTGGACAGGGCCGCAGAGGCGGTGCGCGAGGCCGAGGCGCGTCGCGAAGAGGCCGCCTGAAGGTCGATAAAAAGCGTCTTGTTTTCCTGCAGTTGAAAACTCGGCAGCGCGCTGGGGCGACCGCATGGAGCGCCGCGCCCCTTTCTAGCCACAAGTTAACGCGACAAACCGGGTGCCGGCGGCGTTGGGAGCCGGCGCTTCAATGAGCAAACCGGATGATCGGCGCTTCCGCTGCCTTCGCCATGATGTGGGCCGCCATGTCCTCGCTTTCGAGCGGACCGGTCCCTTACAATGTCGCTGTCGCGGCGGATGCAGCCAGGGTTGAAACCCCGGCGCCCGAGATCGGTTCCACCGACGCCTCGCCCGAAATCGCCTCTGATCTGGACGCCGTCCAGGCCGAGCTGATGGCCGGCGATCCGGACTGGCGCGCTTCGGCCCGCCTCTATCACGCAGGCGGCGGCGGGGCGACGGGCAATGATTCCCTGGGTTGCCGCCCCATCGCCATGCGCACCGTCGCGGTCGATCCCCGCGTCATTCCCCGCCGCACCAAGCTGTTCATCCGCGAGACGGTCGGCCTGCGTCTGGCCGATGGTTCGATCCATGACGGCTACTGGTACGCCTCCGACACCGGCGGCGCGATCAAGGGCAAGAAGATCGATCTCTACACCGGTCATGGCCGGGGCTCGATGGCCCAGGCCCGTCGCCTGAACATGCAGACCCTGACCATCGCCGACGCGGGCCGTTTCGACGGCTGCCCCCCGGCCTGGGAAAACGCCTCCAACTAAATCGCAGCCGCGACGAAAAACGCCGGCGCGCCTCGCGGCCGCCGGCGTCTTCGTGTCTGCGGTTCGGGCTGACCCTATTCCAGTTCGCTGACCTTCAGCGTCGACTGCACCATGTCGTCGCCATAGGTCCCGACCCAAACGTCGTAGCGTCCGGCCTGGGGATTGGTGATCAGGACCTTGGGGTTCACGCCGCCGCCGCTGTCGTCATCGCAATACCAGCGTCCGTTCGGCGTATTGATCAGAAGCGTGGTGTCCTCGGACGCCTCGACCAGAAAGGTCAGGTCCAGATCGCCGGGCTCGAAGAAGACCTGATAGTCCGCCGCCGCGCTGACCTTGCCCTCGCACCCCGACTTGGCCGCAGAGGCCGGGATCGACCCGCCCGCCAGGATCGCCTTCTCATGGGGATCGGGCGTAAAGCCCGAACGCAGCCTCACCGAGCCGAAATTGGGCTCCAGGTCCGCATCCGGCGCCCCTACGGCGCTCGTCTCCGACCCTCCCAGTTCGCTGATCTCCAGCGTCGACTGAACCATCCCGTCGTTATAGGTGCCCAGCCAGATGTCGTACCGCCCGCTTTGCGGGTTCGAGATCAGCACCTTCGGATTCAGGTCGCCGCCGCTGTCGTCGTCGCAGAGCCACTGTCCGCTGGGCGTATTGACCAGAAGCGTCGTGTCCTCGGACGCGACCGCGCGGACGGTCAGATCCAGATCGCCGGCCTCGAAGTTCAGTTGCAGATCCGGCGCGGCGCTGACCGACCCCTCGCATCCCGACTGGGCGGCCGAGGCGGGCACGGAGCCGCCGGCCAGAATGGACTTGGTCCAGGGATCCGGCGTGAAGCCGGTCTCCAGCGTGACCTCGCCATAGTTCGGATCGAGGGTGAAGTCCGGCTTGGCGCCGCTCTTCTGTGCGAGGCTGACGCCGGGCGCGAACGCGAGCGCGGCGCCGGCGACGATGGCGATGATCTTCATGGGGTCGATGTCCCTGCCCTGCGGCCTCCCGCCGCGGAGCGAACATATCCGCTTCCCGGCCACGGCACAGCTTCAAATCTCAGGGATCGCTAAAAACGACGCCTGCCCGTGACCGTCTCGAAGAACAGGCGGAAGTCGCCCATCAGGCTCCACAGCGGATACTGGAAGGTCGCGGGGCGGTTCTTCTCGAAGAAGAAATGCCCGACCCAGGCGAAGCCGTAGCCGATCAGCGGCATGGCCAGCAGCCACCAGGGATTCAGCGTCAGCAGGAAGCCGACGAAGGCCAGAATCACCAGACCGGTGCCGACCACATGGATCCGCCGGCAGGTCCGGTTGGAATGTTCGTGGATGTAATAGGGATAGAAGGCCTCGAACGAGGCGTATCGACCCTGGGGTTCGGGCGGCGCGTTCATGGGCGGAGGGTGCGCCTCCGCCCATGATCAGGCAAGCCCTAGGCCTTGGGCTTGAATCCGGCCTTCTTGAAGCCCGGCTTGGCCTTGAACGGCTTCTTGGCGAACGGCTTGTCGCCGGCCGCGTTCGAGCGCGGGTTCTCGCCGCCGGCGTCGGCCTTGGGCGCCCAGGGTTTCTTCTTGAACGGCGGCCTGGCGTCGCCCTCGCCGCCGTCGGCGCGCTTGTAAGGCGTCTTCTTGAACGGGCGGTCGCCGTCTTCACGACGCGGCTTGCCGGCGCCGGCGAACTTGCCCGCCTTCATCGAGCCCGGGGTCGGGGCTTCCGAGGACGTGATCTTGACCTCGTCGTTCGAGGCGGCGACGGCCTCGCGGAAGGCCTTCTCGTGGGTCTTGGCGATCTCGAACCGCGTCTCTTCCGGGAAGGTGCGGATGGCGCCGATCTGGGGCTTGGAGATGCCGCCGATACGGCAGATCAGCGGGATCAGCCATTTGGGGTCGGCGTTCTTGTTGCGGCCCACGTCCAGGCGGAACCAGACCACGTCGTCCGCGCCCAGGCGGTCGCCCGGCCAGGGCTGGGCGGCCGTGCCGTCTTCGTTGCGCACGGTGCGCTCGCGCTTGACGGGGCTGCGATCCGAGCCCGGATCAGACAGTTCTTCCGGCGCAGGCTGCTCCTTGCGCAGCAGACGCACCAGGGCGGCGGCGATCTCGTCGGGCGTGCGTTCGGCGATCATCCGCTTGGCGACGATCATGTCCTCATCGGACACGTCGGCCTCAAAGAACTCGGGCGACAGCAGACGGCCTTCATCGGCCTTGCGGATCTCGTCGAAGGTCGGGGCGCCGGACCAGACGGCGTCAATGCCAGCCTCGTCCATCAGACGCTCGGCCTTGCGGCGGCGCGAGTGCGGCACCAGCATGACGGAGACGCCCTTCTTGCCGGCCCGGCCCGTCCGGCCCGAACGGTGCAGCAGGCCGGCGCGGTTCATCGGCAACTCGGCGTGGATGACCAGGCCGAGGTCGGGCAGGTCCAGACCGCGCGCGGCCACGTCGGTGGCGACGCAGACACGAGCCCGCCCGTCACGCAGCGCCTGAAGCGCGTCGGTGCGTTCGCGCTGGCCCATCTCGCCCGACAGGGACACGGTCGAGAAGCCGCGTTCCAGCAGAGAGGCCTGGAGATGGCGCACGGAATCCCGCGTCGAACAGAACACCATGGCGCGCGGTGCCTCGTACCAGCGCAGGGTGTTGACCACTGCGTGTTCGATCTCGTTCGGGGCGATGCGATAGGCGCGGTATTCGATGTCGGCGTGCTGACGCGACTTGTCCGTCGCGTCGATGCGCACCGCGTCCTTCTGGTAGCGCTTGGCCAGGGTGACGATCTCGCGCGCGATGGTGGCCGAGAACAACAGGGTGCGGCGTTCGGCCGGCGCGTGGTCCAGGATGAACTCCAGGTCCTCGCGGAAGCCCATGTCCAGCATCTCGTCGGCCTCGTCCAGGACGGCGACCTTCAGCTCGGACAGATCCAGATTGCCCCGGTCGATATGGTCCTTCAGGCGACCAGGCGTGCCGACGACGATATGGACGCCGAAGCCCAGGGCGCGCGCTTCACGCCGCGCATCCATGCCGCCGACGCAGGTGGCGATCTTGGCGCCGGAGTCGGCGTACAGCCATTGCAGCTCGGCCGCGACCTGCATGGCCAGTTCGCGCGTCGGGGCGATGGCCAGGCACAGGGGCGCGCCGCCCGGACCGAAGATCGGCTTGTCGCCCAGCAGGGTCGGGGCCGCGGCCAGACCAAAGGCGACCGTCTTGCCCGAACCGGTCTGGGCCGAGACCAGCAGGTCGCGTTCGGCGTATTCGCCTTCCAGGACAGCGGCCTGAACCGGGGTCGGCTCGGCATAGCCCTTGTTGACGAGAGCGCGGTCGAGCGCGGGATGGACGGCGGGAAAGGGCATCGGCTACCTGGGACAACGGACAAGGCGGTCATCGAAACGACCGCGCCCGGCCGAGGACAGTCCTCAGGCCGGGCGAGTAATGCCGCTCTATACACGGATAAAGGCACGAGCGGGGCGAAAAACGCCGTTCACCACGACGCCCCGCTCAAGAACGACCCCGGATCAGACCTTGAACGACAGGAAACCGTCGTCCACCGCCACCGTCGAGCCATTGATGGCCGAGGCCGCGTCGCTGAACAGGAAGGCCACCACGCTGGCGACCTTTTCGGGCTGAATCAGTCGATTGTGCATATGCTGGGCGGCCAGGGGGGTCTTGGCCGCCGGGTCGTCGCCCAGGATCGGGGTGTCGATGAAGCCCGGCGCCACGCCGACGACCCGGATGCCGTATTCGGCCAGTTCCAGCGCGCCTGATCGGCTCATCGACACCACGGCGGCCTTGGCGGCGTTATAGTTGAAGCTGCCGCGCGCGGCGATGGAGCCGTAGATCGAGGCCGTGTTCACGAAGGCGCCCTTGGCGCCTAGCGCGACCATCTTCCTGGCCCCGTAATACAGACCATAATAGACGCTGTGCTGATCGACCTCGATCACCTTCAGATAAGAGGCGGGGTCCATCTCAAGGAAAGGCTTCACCAGGCCGATGCCCGCATTGTTGAACATGCCGTTCAGCGTGCCCAGTTTCTCGACCGCGAACTCGACCAGGGCTTCGACCTCCTCCGCCTTGGAGACATCGACCTTGTAGGCGAAGGCCTTGCCGCCGCGGTCCTGTGTCAGGGCCCCGACCTCTTTCGCCACGGCCTCGGCGCCGTCCAGGTTGAAGTCGGCGACGATCAGGTTCGCCCCCTTCTCGGCCAGGGCCAGACAGGCCGCTCGCCCGATTCCGCTGGCTCCGCCCGTGACGATCAGGGCTTGATCCTTCAGTTCCATGGCGAGGGTCTCCTTCAATAGACAGGACACCGGATATGGAGGCGCCGGGCCGGGATGAAACCCGATACGCGAGATTTCGTCGTTCACCCTGTTTGTTTCCCGGGCGTTGACGGAGAGCATTCAGACTGCAGGGCTGAAGGAGACCGTGATGCAGGTTATGCCCATCGCCGCCGGCGGAATGATGAACGCCCAGTCCCGCTTCGTAGCCAGTGCGCGTCGCACCGCGACCGCGCCTCTCGACAACCTCGCCGTCGAGGCGGTCGAGCGTATTCAGGCCAAGACCGCCTTTACCGCCAACGCCGCCGTGATCCGCACCGCCGACGATATGAGCGGAACCCTGCTGGACATGCTGGCCTGACGGTCGCCGGCGGCGGTCCCCCGGTCTAGAATTCTTCCCAGCCGTCCGCTGACGGCGCCGCCTGCGCCTTGGGCGCCGCGCCGCCGCGCCCAAGGGTCTTCAACGCCGCCGCCATATGGGGCGCCCGCGCTGGCGCTGAGGCCTGAGGCGGCGTCGATGCGCGCGCTGCCGGGGCGCCGACCTGGAATTGCGCCACCGACGCCTGCAGCGCCTCGGCGTCCTGGGCCAGAGACTGGCTGGCGGCGGTCGATTGCTCGACCATCGCCGCGTTCTGCTGGGTGACTTGATCCATCTGGTTCACGGCCGTGTTGACCTCGGCCAGACCCAGGGCCTGCTCCTGAGCCGAGGCCGAGATTTCCGTGACCAGGGCGTCGATTTCGGCCACCCGATCCACGATCCGTTGCAGGGCCTCGCCGGTTTGACCGACCAGTCTGACGCCCGAGCCGACCTGGTTGGTCGAGGTCGAGATCAGGGTCTTGATCTCCTTGGCTGCGTCGGCCGAACGCTGGGCCAGGGCCCGCACTTCGGAGGCCACGACGGCGAAACCGCGACCGGCTTCGCCTGCGCGCGCCGCCTCGACCCCGGCGTTCAGGGCCAGCAGATTGGTCTGGAAGGCGATTTCGTCGATGACGCCGATGATCTGGCTGATCTGCTCGGAGGAGCCTTCGATCGCCTGCATGGCCGAGACGGCGTCGCGAACGATAATGCCCGAGGTTTCCGCGTCGCCCTTGGCGGCCTGAACCACGTCCGAGGCCTGGCGGGCGCCCGAAGCCGTCTTCTTCACCGTGGCGGTGATCTCGTCCAGGGCGGCGGCGGTTTCCTCCAGGCTGGCGGCCTGCTGTTCGGTGCGGCGCGACAGGTCGTCGGCGGCCTGCGAAATCTCGCCGGCGCCCGAGCGGATGCTGGCCACATTGCCGACCACGACCGACACGGCCTGCTGCAGCTGGGCGATGGCGGCGTTGAAATCCGACTTCAGCTGTTCGGCGCGCGGGGCGACCTCTGCGGTGAACCGGTGGGTCAGGTCGCCGTTGGACATGGCCGCAAGACCCTGGCCCAGAGCCGTCAGGGCGACACGATCCTCTTCGGCGATGCGCGCCTTCTCGGCCTCGTTGGCGCGATGTTCGGCCTCGTTGATGGAACGCTGAGACTGGGTCTCGGCCTCCAGCCGGATCTTCTCGGCCGCATTGTCGCGGAAGGTGCCGACCGAGGCGGCCATGCGGCCGATCTCGTCGCCACGCCCCTGGGCGGGAATGACGACCTTCAGGTCGCCGGCGGCCAGTTGATCCATGGCGCGTGTCATGGCCACGATGGGCTGGCTGAGCGCCCGCACGAGCCACAGGGTCATGGCCCCCGCCACCAGCAGGGCCAGCACCCCGCCGATCACCAGGGCGGCGTAGCCGCTGTTGAAGGCCGTGCGCTTCTCGGCGTTCTTGCGGGTCAGCACGCCCTGCGTCTGATCGTCGATCGACTTCACGGCGGCGCGGACATCGGTCAGGCGGGCTGTTGTCGTCAGTTGCGACACCGCCTGCGGCCGCTGGGCCGGATCGCGGGCCAGGTCCATCAGGGCCTGGGACTGCTGGTTGAAGGCGGCGGCCGCCGCCGTCATCGCATTGAACCGACCGGCGTCGACGCCGTCGCTTGTCTTCAGAGACTGGACAGCCTGACCGAAGGCCGTCTTCGATTCAGCGTATTTCGTCAGGGATTCCGCCTCGCCCGTCGCCACATAGGAGCGCATGGCGTTCTGCTGTTCCACGGCTGCGGCCAGGGTCCGGTCGGCGGCCCGGCTGATCTGGGTGGCCGATCGTTCGGCGTCGTCAGATCGCTGCAGGGAGACCAGGCTGAACAGGACCACCAGGGTGGCCACACCGCAGGCGCTCATCATGGCGCCCAGGGCGATCATGAGTTTGATGGAAATAGACAAGGACTTGAGCACGTCCGCCTCCAAAGCAACCTGAGAAGCTTGTGCTAAGGCTCAGGTGTTACCAAACCTTGCTAAGGCCACGCTTTCCGTCGCTTTTTCCGGGAGGCGGAAGAAGTCGATGAACCGCTCGAACACCCCCTGGTCTCCGTCAATCGTCATGTCCGCCGCCAGGGTCGAGAGCGGAACCTTGCCGTAGACGGCGGCGGCGAGCAGCGGCGGCCGGGTCGTCACCGTCACGTCCGCGCCCGCGATCTGGCCGCGCTGCGCCTGAAGACGACCTTCGGACACCGTCACCTGGAAGCTCTCGTCGTCGAAGATGAAGCCGAGCGCCATGGCGGCCTTCCCGGCCCGGCCGGCGTCGAACATCGTCTTGAACGACAGCATGATCGAGACGGCGCTGATCGGCAGCGTCGGATCATGCGCCGGCGACCGTGCGGCCCAGCGGCCCAGAACCAAAAAGACCGGTTCGATCTCATACCCCCAGTCCGTCAGCTCATAGACCTGCACCGAGGCCGGCGGCGGCAGCTTGCGGCGACGCACCACGCCCGCCGCCTCCAGTCCCTCCAGCCGCTGCGTCAGCACATTGGCCGACAGGCCGCAGAGATCCTTTCTCAGATCACCGAACCGACGCGGCCCCATCATCAGTTCACGCACCACCAGAAGCGCCCAACGCTCGCCCACCAGATCCAGCCCGTGCGCGGCGCCGCACGCGTCGTGATACCGCCGACCCAACTTGGTAGTTACTTTTTCTAACTTCATGGTTGACTGTTCTAATCTCACGCGGCACGGTTAGCAAACATAGGGAGAGGAGAGACGTATGACCCAGCTGATTTTCATCAATCTGCCCGTCGCCGACCTGAACCGGTCCATCGCCTTCTATGAAGCCGTCGGCGCCACGAAGAACCCGATGTTCAGCGACGAGACGGCCGCCTGCATGGTCCTGTCGGACGTCATCCACGTCATGCTGCTGACCCACGACAAATGGCGCACCTTCACCGATCGGGCGATCCCCGACGCCCGCGCCTCGGCCCAGATGCTGCTGTGCCTGTCGCGCGACAGCCGCGAGGCGGTCGAGGCGGTGGTGGCCCAGGCCGGGGCGGCCGGCGGAACGGCGGACCCCAACAAACCTCAGGACTACGGCTTCATGTATGGCCGCAGCTATGCGGACCCGGACGGCCACATCTGGGAGACCATGTGGATGGATCCCGCCGCCGCCGCCGCCGGCCCCGAAGCCTTCGCCGCCCATGAACTGACGCCCGTCTGACCGGAAGGCCGATATGTCCGACCGTTTCGAACTCAGCGTCACCCGCCTGATCCAGGCCTCGCCCGAAGCCGTGTGGAAGATCTATGTCGAGCGGACCGGGGAATGGTTCTGCCCCCGGCCCTGGACTACGCCCGTCGTTGAGTGGGACCTTCGCCCCGGCGGCCGCGCCAATGTGGAGATGCAGTCGCCCGAGGGCGAGCGCCACGCCTATTCCGGCGTCTTCCTGGAGGTGGTTCCCGGCCGTCGGCTGGTCTCGACGGGGGCGCTGACCGAGGGCTGGCTTCCGCAGGCGGGCGAGATGAACTTCGTCCGGATCGACACCTTCGAACCCGAGGGCGAAGGCACACGCTATGCCGCCGTCGCCCGGCACTGGGATGAAAAGGCGATGCAGGCCCACCGCGCCATGGGCTTCGAACAGGGCTGGGGCGCCGTCGCCGACCAACTGGCCGAACTGGCCGAACTGGCCGAGAACAACAGCTGAGGAGGACGACCATGACCTATGTGACCGGCTTCGTGACCCCGGTGAAGACGGCGGACAAGGACGCCTATCTGAGGTGCGCCCAGGCCGCCGCGCCCATCTTCAAGGAGTTCGGCGCCCTGGCTGTCGTCGAGAACTGGGGCGCCGATATTCGCGACGGCAAGCACACCGACTTCAAGATGGCGGTGAAGCTTGAGCCCGACGAAACCGTGGTCCTGTCCTGGATCATCTGGCCGGACAAGGCGACCGGCGACGCCGCCGAGAAGAAGATGATGGAGGATCCGCGCTTCCACGAGATGGAGATGCCCTTCGACGGCAAGCGGATGGTCGTCGGCGGCTTCGAGACGATCTTCGAAGCCTGAGGTCGGTCGCCCTCCGCGACCGTCCGTTCACCCCGTTGCAATATCTTCGCGGCAGACTTGGTCTTCCACGGGGAAGCTGCCCATGCCGAGCGGTCAGACGACGGACATCGCCACATTCGATGTGGCGCAGTTCTGTCAGGCGGTCGAACATTCGCCCATCGGCACGGCCGTATTCGGGCTGGACGGCGTCTGGCTGAACGGCAACGCCGCCCTGCGTCGCTTCCTGGGGTACAGCAGCGACGAACTCAGGACGGTCAATTTCCGGGACGTAACCCATCCCGACGATCTGGACGCCGATCTCGTCCTCTTCGAACAACTGACCTCCGGCCGCATCCCGTCCTACGAGATCGAGAAACGCTATATCCGCAAGGATGGCGGCGTCGCCTGGGCGGCTCGCACCGTCTCCCTGGTTCGCAGCGCGGCGGGCGAGCCCCTGTTCTATATCTCTCACGTTCAGGACATCGCCGGCCGCAAGGCGGCGGAAGCCGAGCGGCTCAAGCTGGCCGACCGCGCCACCCTGGCCGCTCGCGCCGCCCAGATCGGAATCTGGGAACTGGACCTGAACACCAACGCCCTGTCGTGGTCGCCGGAGATGTTCGACCTCTTCCTCACCCCGGCGCCGGACGTCCTGGACCTGGCATTCTTCACCAGTTTCGTTCTGGAGGATGATCGCGAAACGCTCCAAAGAGACACCGCCGCCGCCCTGAACGGCCTTCTGCTGGACACCGAGTTCCGCATACGCCGGACGGACGGAGAGATCCGGCACATCAAGGGATTCGGCAGCCTGGAACGTGGCGTCGACGGCGCGCCGGACAGGCTGGTCGGCGCCAACTGGGACGTCACGGAAATGCGGCGGCTCGCCGAACGGGCCGAGGCGGCCAGTCGCGCCAAGTCCCAGTTCCTCGCGGTGATGAGCCACGAAATCCGGACGCCCATGAACGGCATACTCGGCATGACCCAGGCCATGCAGGCCGATCCCCTGCCGGCCCTGCAACGCGAACGCCTGGACATCGTCGCCGAGTCCGGCGCTGCCTTGCTGACCATCCTCAACGACATCCTTGACCTGTCCAAGGTCGAGGCCGGCAAGATGGAGCTGGAAAGCGTGGCCTTCGATCTGGGGATCCTGCTGGGCAATCTCCGCTCGACCTATGCGTCCACCGCCGACGATCAGGGCCTGATCCTGGCGCTGGATCTCGGCGACGCCGCCGGCCTTTATCGCGGGGATCCGACCCGCCTGCGGCAGATCCTGTCGAACCTGATCTCCAACAGCCTCAAGTTCACGGCTCAGGGCCGCATCGACATCGCTGCGCGCCGCGACGGCCAGACCCTGGTCCTGACCGTCGCCGACACAGGCGTGGGCATGACGACCGAGGTCATCGCGCGCATCTTCAATCCGTTCGCCCAGGCCGACGCCTCGACCACGCGCCAGTTCGGCGGCACGGGACTGGGCCTGTCGATCGTGCACGAATTGACCCGGCTGATGCAGGGCCGGATCGATGTCGACAGCCGGCCGGGCGAGGGGTCCCGTTTCACCGTCGTCCTTCCCCTGCCCTGGCTCGGCCCAGCGGTCGGAACGCCCGCCCCGTCCGCCTCCGACGTCAGACAGGGCGACGCCGGTCTGCGCGTTCTGGCCGCCGAGGACAACGCCATCAACCGCCTGGTCCTGCAGACCCTGCTGGGTCAATTCGGCATCGAGCCGACGATCGTCGAAAACGGCGCCCAGGCGGTCGAGGCCTGGCTGGGCGGCGATTGGGACATGGTCCTCATGGACGTGCAGATGCCGGTCCTGGACGGTTTCGGCGCCGCCCGCGCCATCCGCGAACGCGAGGCCGCCCAGGGTCTGCCCCGTACTCCGATCATCGCCCTGACCGCCAACGCCATGCCGCATCAGCGCGACGAGTGCCTGGCCCATGGCATGGACGCCGTCGTCGCCAAACCCATCGACGTCCGCGCCCTGATCTCGGCCCTGGAGACGGTGGGCCAAAAGGGCGCGCATCTGACGGAAAGCGGCCGCGCCACCGCCTGATCAGCCCCGGGCCGCCTTGAGGTTCCGGGTCAGCGTCTTGCGGCGCGCGCCATAGGCCTGTTCCAGGTCCGCCCGCTTCGCCTTCAGTGCTTCAAGCTGATCGTCGAGGGACGACGAAGCGGCCTGATGGTCGGCGTCCAGCCGGTCCAGCTCGGCTTGCAGTCTTTCGAGCTTCGCACGCCGGGCTTTCGACGGTCCTGAAGCCTTCGGCCTGGCCGCCTTTCCGATCTTGCCGACATCGATCGCCAGGCCGCGCTCGATCACCTCGCCCGGCGCCGCCAGGGCGGCGTCATGGTCGGGGCCGCCGCTCAGTTGGCTGGCCAGGCCCGTGGCGAACAGGTCCTGCTTCGACCCCCAGGCCTCCAGCGCCTTGGGGCGCGAGCTCGCGGCGACGGTGAAGGCGTGAAATCCGTCCGACCAGGTAAAGACCTTCAACCTCGGCGCCATGCGTCTGTCCCTGACCGGGCGGACGCCGGAATGGCTCGCCGCCTAGCGGCAGAAACGCGTGTCGGTGGCTTCCAGATGCAGATGGTCGAAATGCACCGCATTATAATCGGGGCTCAGGGTCGTGCCGAAGATGCGGCAGGCGTCGTCGCGGATGCGGCGCAGGAAATGGGCCTCGGGCGCGTCGCCGTTCCAGTCGTTCGTGACCGTGATGCGCCGCCCGTCGCGCAGCCGAACCCCGGCGAAATCCAGCGCCGCCGCCTGGGCGTGGGCGCTGACCCGGCTGGACCCCACACCGTTGTTCACATTGCGACAGGCGTAGGCCCCCATATGGTCGATCTGGACCACGTCCGACCCCAGAATCTGGCGCGCCGCCGGCTCCAGCGACTGCCGCCGCCAGATGCTCAGGGCCAGGGCCGTCTGGCAGGTCATCTGCACATCCCCCGGCGCCATCCGCGCCACCGTGCCCATGTCGGGCCCCAACGCCCCGCCCTGTCTCAGGCCGCAGACGGCGCTGTTCTGACGGTCCTGCGCGGGGCTGAACGTCACGCGCGCGGCGCTCAGTTCGGCCAGGCATCGCCCCAGGTCCGCGCCCACGCGCACCACCGCCCCCTGGGTTCCCCCATCGACGGGCCGGTCGATCAGCCCCCCGACCAGGGGCGCAGGCGTCCGTCCCGGATAGGGCGACGGCCGCAGCGGCTCGGGCGCGCGCCGCACGCAGCCGCTCAGGATCAGCAGGACCGCCAGACCGACCGACACACGCATCATCAGGACATTGGAAGCCATCGCCCGAATCCTATCCGATTCCCGATGGCGCGTCGGTCACGAGGCGGAGAGCCGTCTATCGCCGTTCCGGGGCGGCTCCGGCGGCCCGACACCGATCCGAACAGAACCGCACCTGATCCCAGTCGCGCGCCCACTTCCTGCGCCACGCGAACGACAGGCCGCAGGCGACGCAGCGCTTTTTGCGGCAGGTCGGCCTTGTCGGGCGCGCAGCCCAGATTGACGTGTTTTCGACCCATGCCGTTTCGCCACGAAAAAGGGCGGCCCCGTCGGAGCCGCCCCTGATCGTCTTCAGCTGTCCAGAAAGGATCGCAGTTTGCGCGACCGCGACGGGTGTTTCAGCTTGCGCAGCGCCTTGGCCTCGATCTGACGGATCCGCTCGCGCGTCACCGAGAACTGCTGGCCGACTTCCTCCAGCGTGTGGTCGGTGTTCATGCCGATGCCGAAGCGCATCCGCAGCACCCGTTCCTCGCGCGGCGTCAGCGACGCCAGCACGCGGGTGGTGGTCTCGCGCAGGTTCGACTGGATGGCGGCGTCGATGGGAAGGACGGCGTTCTTGTCCTCGATGAAGTCGCCCAGGTGGCTGTCTTCCTCGTCCCCGATCGGGGTTTCCAGCGAGATCGGCTCCTTGGCGATCTTCAGGACCTTGCGCACCTTCTCCAGCGGCATGGCCAGCTTCTCGGCCAGTTCTTCCGGGGTCGGCTCGCGGCCGATCTCGTGCAGCATCTGGCGGCTGGTGCGGACGATCTTGTTGATCGTCTCGATCATGTGCACGGGGATGCGGATGGTCCGCGCCTGGTCGGCGATCGAGCGGGTGATCGCCTGACGGATCCACCAGGTGGCGTAGGTCGAGAACTTGTAGCCGCGGCGGTACTCGAACTTGTCGACCGCCTTCATCAGACCGATGTTGCCCTCCTGGATCAGGTCCAGGAACTGCAGGCCGCGGTTGGTGTATTTCTTGGCGATGGAGATCACGAGGCGCAGGTTAGCCTCGACCATTTCCTTCTTGGCCTGACGGGCCTCGCGCTCGCCCTTCTGCACCGTCTGGACGATGCGGCGATAGTCGTCGATCGGCAGGCCGGCTTCCAGGGCCACGGCGGCGACGTCGGCGCGGATGGTGGAGATCTGGCTGGCTTCGTTGTCGCTGAACTTGGTCCAGCGCACGCCCTGTTCCTTGATCCGCTCGGTCCAGGTCGGGTCCAGTTCGGCGCCGAAATAGGCCTTCAGGAACTCAGGCCGCGAAATGCCGTAGCTGTCGGCCAGGCGCAGCAGACGGCCTTCCAGACCGATCAGGCGTTTGTTGATCGCATAAAGCTGCTCGACCAGGGCCTCGATACGGTTGTTGTTCAGCTTCATCGTCTTCAGACGATCCGAGATGGATTTCGTCAGCGTCTGATAGGCCTTGGAGTCCTTGGCGCTCAGCACCTCGCCCTTCAGGCGGGTCTGGACCAGCTTGTCCTGCAGGCCCCGGAACTCGCTGAAGTCGGCGGCGATGAGGTTCAGCACCTCCATCACCCCATCGCGCAGCTCGGCTTCCAGCGCCGACACGGACATGCCGCCGCCGTCGTCGAAATCATCGTCATCGTCGTCGTCTGACTCGGGCTTTTCTTCAGCGGCCGGCTTTTCTTCGGCCTCTTCTTCCTCTTCCGCCTCGGGCTGGACGGCGCCGGGCAGGGACGAGGGGTTCAGCACGCCGTAGGTGGCGTCAAGGTCGATGACCTCGCGCAGCAGGATGCGGTTGTTCTCCAGCTCGTCACGCCACACCATGATGGCCTCAAAGGTCAGGGCGCTTTCGCACAGACCCGAGATCATGGCGTCGCGACCGGCCTCGATCCGCTTGGCGATGGCGATTTCGCCCTCGCGGCTCAGCAGTTCGACCGAGCCCATTTCGCGCAGATACATCCGCACGGGGTCGTCGGTGCGGTCATAGGCGGCCTTGGCGGGCGCCTCGGCGACGGCGGTTCCGGCGGCGGCGGCGACGTCGGTGGACTGCTGCTCCTGCGCGTCCTCTTCCGCCTCGACGACGTTGACGCCCATTTCGGACAGCATGGCCAGGGTGTCTTCAATGGCGTCCGGCGTGACTTCCTCGGACGGCAGGACCTTGTTCAGCTCCTCCATCGTCACATAGCCGCGCGCCTTGGCCTGTTTGATGAATTTCTTGACGCCGGCGTCAGTCAGATCGAGCAGGGGGCCGTCGGTCGTAACCTCGGCGTCCTGCGTCTCGGTCTGTGCGTTCATAGTCAGTTCGTCTCCGGCCGGAGGGGGTGATCAATCCACCCCGGCGAAAAATACAATGCCTGGCGAGGCGTAAGGTTACGCGCCCACTCTGTCTTCCCAAGTCGTTCCGGCTTTGATCGCACGGCGAAGCATGTTCCGCGCGGCCTTCCGCCGACGAAACGCTCCATCCTCGCCCGGGGCGCATCACGCGCCTGGGCTGAGGCGCCCGCCAACCCATCCAAACCAGGAGGTTGGAACGTCGAACGCCTGCGACCATCGGACCCTTGCCTCGGCGAGGGGCGCATTTGCGGCCAGGAATGGCGCGTCGGGCTTTGCCGCCGCCTTCTCGACCTCGCGCACTAAGGCATCATGATCCGATTGCGCCAGATGGCGTCGCGCGCCCGCAGAGTCAAGGCCGCCTAACCAGGACGCAGCCAGTTCTCAACCCGCAGTCCGGACACACGCGAGAATTCACGTTCATTGTCGGTGACGAGGATACAGTCCAGCGCCAGGGCGTGGGCGGCGATCAGCAGATCGTTGGCGCCTATGAGTTGGCCTCGCCTCTGCAGGTCGGCGCGGATGTCGCCGTAGATGTAGTCGGCGGGCGCTTCCCACGCCTTGATGGACAGACCCGAAAGCACGGTTTCGAGTTGCGCGGCGATACGGAGAGAACCGGACTTGGCGACGCCAAACCGCAACTCCGCAACGACGATCAGACTGAGACAGACATCGCCCGTAGCGACCATCGCCATCCGCTGTCCGACCGGGCCGAGCGGATCGTACATCAGATCCGACACCGCATTGGTGTCCAGCATATAGCCGCTCAAAGATCGACCGGTTCTGGAGGGGGGTCATCGAAGGGAGCGAGCCGTTCGTCGATAGGCTCCATGGTCGCCAGAACAGCCAGAAGTTTTTCGACAGACCCCATCCGCGGCCCCGCCCGTTCGATGATCAGCCGCTCACCCTCCTGACGCACCACGGCGTCCGCCGGAACGGCGACGCCGCTCGGCAGGTGGACGACCTGATGATCGCCCTCGCGCGTGATCCTGACAGGCTGGGAACCATCCATGGCGGCGAGACTACTCCAGATCGTGAAACCCGCCAATCGGCGCGGATCAGATCAGGGTGGTCCAGAAGTCCGGCGCCGCGAACGAACGGGTGATGGCGTCGCGTTCGGCCTTCAGCCGCACCAGGGCGTCGATGCCCGTGCCCTGGCCCATGTCCTGTTTGGCGGTTTCGATGGCGCGCGACAGGGCGGCCAGATGGGTCATCAGGCCGAACACCTTCAGCCAGTGAGCCCGCGATTCCGCCACGGTCAGATCCGACGACAGGAAGGAAGCGCCCGACTTGGACGCCGCCTTCTCGATTTCCTTCAGCAGAGGCTCGAAGCCGGAATCGCGCAGTCGATGCCGCACCACGGCCGCGTCCGACGGCTGTCCCGACAGCCGCAACCGCACCAGTTCCTGGGCCAGCCCCTCCAGCGCGGCGTCGCCGAAGCCCTGGACGCTGACCTCTTCCAGATGGTCGTCCAGCCGCTCGATATCGTCGATGGCGGCATAGGCCAGGGCGGCGGCCACCGGGCTGACGGCGCGGAACAGGGACTGCATCGCCTGCGCCCCCTCGACCGTCTGACCCAGTTTCGGCGGCGGCCCGAACCGACCCCGCCCCTGCCCCGGCGTCCAGGGCGCTCGCTGGGGGGCGCGCGGAAACAGGGCGTCGAACCGGTCGAACAGATCGCGGCGATACTGTTCCGCCAGGTCCTTGTCCTGAATGGCCGAGGCGGCGGTCCGCAGCCGCGCCTTGAAGCCGGCCTTGCGCTCCGGCGTATCCAGCGGCTCGACGTCCTGCTCGCGGCGGAACAACACCTCGGCGAAGCCGTGGGTGTCGGCCAGGGCCTGGCGCAGGGCGGGCGCCCCCTTGTCGCGCAGGATGTCGTCGGGATCCTGCCCCCCGCTCAGCAGCGAGAAGCGGAACGACCGCCCCGCCTTCAGCAGCGGCAGCGACCGTTCGATGGCGCGATAGGCGGCCCGCAGTCCCGCCGCATCGCCGTCGAAACACAGCACCGGCTCATGGCTGACCCGCCACAGCCGCTCCATCTGTTCTTCGGTCAGGGCCGTGCCCATGGGCGCCACGGCCGGCAGGCCCGCGCGCTGGCAGGCGATGACGTCCATATAGCCTTCGACCACGATGATGGCCTGGTCGTTCCGGCTCTCCGCCCCCAGGATACGCCGCGCCTCGGGCAGGCCATAGAGGGTGGCCCCCTTGTGAAACAGCGGGCTTTCGGGACCGTTCAGATATTTGGCCCGGTCGTCGGGGTTCATGGCCCGGCCGCCGAAGCTGACGATCCGGCCGCGCGCGTCCAGGATGGGGAACATCAGCCGGTCACGGAACCGGTCATAGGGCTGCCCTCCGCTTTCCGGCGAGATCAGCAAGCCGGCCTCGACCAGCTCGGCCGGTCGCGCCCCGCGCTGGACCAGGGCCTGTTTCAGTCCCTCGCGGTCATTGGGCGCATAGCCCAGGCCGAACCGCTCCCACTGATCCTCGGGCAGGCCGCGCTTTTCCAGATATTCGCGCGCCGCCTTGCCCGGCGTGCGCCGCAGATTGGCGGCGAACCACTTCTGGGCCAGGTCCATCCAGTCCGACAGGCCCTGGCGCTTCTGCTCGCGCTCGGCCTCCTTGGGGTCCTCGGCCGGCAGTTGCATGCCCGCCTCGCCGGCCAGCCGCTGCACCGCCTCGACGAAGCTGAGTCGCTCGGTCTCCTGCAGGAAGGAGATGATGTCGCCGTGTTTGCCGGACGAGAAGTCGTGGAAGAAGCCCTTGTCGTCATTGACGAAGAAGGACGGCGACTTCTCCTTCGAGAAGGGCGACAGGCCGACATATTCCCGCCCCTGCCGCTTGAGCTTCACCGTCCGCCCGATCACGTCGGACGGGCGAAGGCGGGCCTTCAGTTCATCGATGAATCTTTCGTCGAAACGCACCGGGCGATCCATAAGCCTTGCGGCGCTTCACGTCGATGATCGGGCACGTCGATGATCGGAGAACGATCAGGCGGTTCGTCCGGGCATCCCCCGAAGTCCGAACGAACCGCCGCATCGCAGAAGGCGTAACCGCAGCGTCCCCCAACGCCTTGGCTTAACGAAGTCCTAACGCCTCGCGGACCTGCATCTGACGTGCAGACGCAGGATGTGTCGAGAGGGCGTCAGGCGCGGGCCGGCAGATCAAGGCGAGACTGTGTCTTTTGCGTCTCGGGCGGTTCGCCCCAGCCGCGACCGAAGGGCGCTACCTTGTTGGCGTCGTCGTGCCCGATATCGGCCGGTCCCAGGAATTCTATGCCGGATCTCAGGCACCAGTATCGAACAATCTCCTCCGGAGTCTGTCCGAAATCGGGATCGTTTGGCGTGACATCGGAAACACGTCCCAGGCGAATTCCGGCAACACGTCGGATCGACTCCTGCCCCGTCAAGTGAAACATCATCCGGTCGATCCGATAGGCGGCCTCCGACACCTCCTCCAGCATCAGGACGTGGCCCGACAGATCGGGCTCCAGCGCCGTGCCGACCAGTTGGTCCAGGATGGTCAGGTTGAAGGCGACGGCGGGTCGCGGATCGATCGCCAGCGAGGGTTCGATCCAGTCGGTGCGTCCGGTCGTCAGCCAGGCCAGGGCGCCGCGCGCCGCCTCGTCGCGGCGCACCGCATCCGAGGCCATCGGGCCGTGGGCCAGATGTTCGAACCCGGCCCTGTACATTCCGGCCAGCAGGCTTCCTGCGTCGGAATAGCCCATATAGCGCTTCTTTCGGGCCACGGCGTTCAGGCGCGGAATGACCGACTCGGCGATGCGGCAGGATCCATAGCCGCCCCGCGCGAACCAGATCGCATCAATGCGCGGGTCATTGGCGAACTCGACGAAGGCGTCGGCCCGCGCCCGGTCGTCCCCGGCGAAATGGCCGTGTTTCAGGAAACAGGCGGGGTGGAAAACCACCGCCACATCCCTGTCGGGATGATGCTCGGCCATCCAGGCCTCGACCGCGTCGGCCCGCTCCTTCGAGAAGCGCGAACTGGCGCAGACCACGCCGATCTTGAAGCTGTTGCTGTTCACGTCCGTCTTCTTCGTCGAATATTGCGATCCTGCACTGGCGGACCGGCCCGATCCCCTGTTCTAAGGGGGCATGAACCAAGACGCCTCCTATTTCTTCTGCGGCATCGGCGGGGCGGGCATGCTGCCCCTGGCCCTGATCGTCCAGGCCCAGGGCCACGCCATCGAAGGCTCCGACCGCGCGCTGGACCAGGGCCGCACGCCCGAGAAGTTCGACTGGCTGCGCGCCCATGGCGTGACCCTGCATCCCCAGGACGGTTCGGGCGTGACCCGTTCAGCCCAGACCGTGGTGGCCACCGGCGCGATTGAAGACACCGTGCCCGACATCGGCGCCGCCCGCCGCGTCGGCGCCGTCATCAAGACCCGGCCCCAGCTGCTCAGCCAGCTGTTTAACGCCGCCCCGACCTCGGTCGGCGTCGCGGGCACCAGCGGCAAGTCCACCATCACCGGCATGATCGCCTGGATCCTGAGCCAGACCGACCGCAATCCCACCGTCGTCAACGGGGCGGTGATGAAGAATTTCGCCGACGCCGATCATCCGTTCGCCAGCGCCCTGGTCGGCGGGCCCGATCTGTTCGTGGCCGAGGTGGACGAGTCCGATGGCTCCATCGCCGGTTATGACCCGACCGTCGCCGTCGTCTCCAACATCTCGCTGGATCACAAGTCGATGGAGGAGCTGCGCGACCTGTTCGGCGGCTTCACCGCCCGCGCGACCACGGCGGTTCTGAACCTCGACAATCCCGAGACCGCCGCCCTGGTCCAGACGCTTCCGGCCGGGAAAGCGATCACCTTCGCCCTGGGCGAGGAAAAGGCCGACCTGTCCGCCTACGACCTTCAGCCGACGCCCACGGGCATGAAGTTCCGCCTGATGGAGGGCTGGAGCGAATACGACGTCGTCCTGAACGTCCCCGGCGCCCACAATGTCGCCAATGCGCTTGCGGCCCTGGGTGCGGTCAAGGCGCTGGACGTGCCGACGGGCCAGGCGGTCAAGGCGCTGGAGACCTTCGCCGGCATCCGTCGCCGGATGGAGGTGGTCGGGACGGTGAACGACATCACCGTCATCGACGACTTCGCCCATAACCCGGACAAGATCGCCGCCACGCTCAAGACCCTGCACGCCTTCGACGGCCGCCTGCTGATCCTGTTCCAGCCCCACGGCTTCGGTCCGCTGAAGCTGATGAAGTCCGAGTTCATCGACGGTTTCGCCGGCCTGATGCGCGAGACCGACGTCCTGCTGATGCCCGAGCCGGTCTATTACGGCGGCACCACAGACCGCAGCGTCGGCTCAGAAGACATCGCCACGGGTGTCCGCGCCGCCGGCCGTCAGGCGGAGGCCCTGCCGACCCGCGCCGACTGTGGCGACCGGATCGTGCAGATGGCGCAATCGGGCGACCGCATCATCGTCATGGGCGCCCGCGACGACACCCTGTCCAGCTTCGCGGTCGACCTGCTGGGCCGACTGGATCAGTCGGCCAGCTGATAGACCCGGACGTAGTCGACCTCCATCCGCTGCGGGAAGACGGCGTCGTCGACGCCCTCCTCGCCGCCCCAGGTTCCGCCCACGGCGACGTTCAGGATCAGATGGAACGGCTTGTCGAACGGCCAGGTCTCCACATCGCCCGTCTGATCGTTGGCGAAGCGGTGGAAGGGCTGGTCGTCGATCAGGAAGACGATCTCGTCCGGCGTCCAGCGCACCTGATAGCGGTGAAAGGCGTCGCAGGCGTCCGCGACCTGGTGCGTCGCCGTGCTTTGGGTGCCCTTCACATGGTTGTAGGCCTCGGTGTGGATCGAGCCATGCACCACGCCGGGGCGATGGCCGACATGCTCCATGATGTCGATCTCGCCGCCGATGGGCCAGCCGACCGCCTTTTCGGGCAACATCCAGATGGCCGGCCAACTGCCGCGTCCGCAAGGGATCTTGGCGCGCGTCTCGATGAAACCGCGTGACCAGGCGGTGGTCGAGATCATCCGCGCCGAGGTGTAGGCCTGTCCGCCCCAGTCGGCCGGGGGCGGGTTGAGGGTCTCTCGCCGCGCCTCGATGATCAGGACGCCGTCCTCAATCCGGGCGTTCTCGGGCCGCGCGGCGGAATAGTACTGCAGTTCCTCGTTGTACCAGCCGGTCTTGTTGGCCTGGGTGTCGTATCGCCACCTCGAGGCGTCGGGCAGGCCGTCGCCAGCGAATTCGTCGGACCAGGTCAGGGCGTATCCAGACGGAGCGGCGGACGTTTGCGGCAGGGTCGAAATCGCCGCCGCCAGCAGCATGGAAATCATCGGTTCCTCCCATTCATTGCGCCATTGATGGCAGGAAGGCCCGGCGGGCGGCAGCCCTAATAGACGTCGCGGCGGTAACGACCGGTTTCGAGCAGGTCCAGCAGAGCCTCGGCGCCCAAGGCGGTCTCCAGCGCCGCATGAACGCCTGCGGCCATGCCCTCCAGACTGCCGCAGACATGGATGGCGGCGCCGCGACCGATCCAGTCGCGCAGTTCGTCCGCCGCCCCGGCGACCAGATTCTGCACATAGCGGCCGTCGCCCGCATCGCGCGAGAAGGCGCGATCCAGCCGACGCAGCACGCCCGACTCCAGCCATGCCTGAAGCTCCGCATCGAAGAAGGCGTCGTGCGCCCGCGTCCGCTCGCCGAACAACAGCCAGGCCCCGCCCCCGGCCGGGCTCCGCGCCTTCAGATGCGCCCGCAATCCCGCGATTCCCGTGCCGTTGCCGATCAGGATCATCGGCGTCTCGTCCTCCGGCCCGTGGAAGCTGCGGTTGGTCCTCAGCCGCATGCCGATCTCATCGCCGACCGCCAGATCCTGGGTCAGCCAGCCGGACGCCAGACCCGGCGTTCCGTCGGGGTGACGCATCAGCCGGATCAGGCATTCGACCCGGCCATCCGACGGCAGGGAGGCGATGGAATATTCGCGCGCGCCCGGCGTGGCCCCGTCCCGTTCCGGCAGGCCGACCTCGACGATGTCGCCCGCGGCCCAGTCCGGGCTCGACCCGACCGGCTCGAACGCGAGGTGATAGGCCGGCCCGCCCGGACTGCCCGGATTGACCAGGGTCCGCTCGACCAGCCGCCACGGATAGAAGGCCGCCGGCGCCCAGTCGGGCGCCGCGAGACGGCCGGTGATCTGGTTCAACTGGTGCTGCCAGCGGCGGATGGCCCCGGCCTCGCCGTTGTCGACCTCGACCAGGTCGAACAGGGGTTCGGCGCCCGACCGCCGCAGCCAGCCGTCCACCGCATGGCCGAAGCCGCAGAAATGGTCGTAGCTTCGGTCGCCCAGGGCCAGCAGGCCGAAGCGCAGGCCCGCCAGATCCGCCCCCTGCCCCATGGTCTTGCGCACGAACCGCGCCGCTGTATCGGGCGGGTCGCCTTCGCCCGTCGTGGACACGATCAGCAAGGCCCGGCCGGCCGCCTTCAGCGTCGCGCTGTCCAGATCGGCGAAGGACAAAACCCGCGCCCCCACACCGCCGTCCTGCAGGGCCTTGGCCGTCATCCAGGCCAGTTGCTCGGCGAAACCCGTCTGGCTGGCGAAGGCGACCAGCACGCTCTCGCCGTCTCCGGCCATGGCGTCCGATTGGGCGCGCGCCGCCGCCTTCGCCCGGCGTTCGCGCCAGACGATGAAGCCGGTCAGGACCAACCACAGGGCCGCCGCACCGACGGCCCACAGCCAACGCGCCGGCTCGTGGGTCACCCCGGCCCCTCCAGGGCGGGGTCGTCCATCATGGCGGCGAAGGCGGGCGTCATCCGTTCGACCAGGCCACGCTCGGTCCGCTCGACGAAATGGGCGGCCAGGCCGATCGCCTCGGCATAGTCGGGCCCCTCGAACGGCCCCATGACCGTCAGGGCCGTGGCGTAGGCGTCGGCCTTCATGGCCGAGGCGTGCAGCACCGTCACCGACGCCAGGGCGTTGCTCACCGGCCGCCCGGTCGATCCGTCCAGCGTATGCGGATACAGGCGGCCGTTATGTTCGAAGGCGCGGCGATAGTCGCCGCTGGTCGCCATGGCCATGTCGTACAGGGCCGCCACGGTGCGCGGCGCCGGCGATCCTGCGACCCGCTCGATCTCGACCCACCAGGGCTGGGCGTCGGGCTTGACGCCGCGCCCCTTCAACTCGCCGCCGATCTCCACCAGGTGCGAGGTCGCCCCCATGGCCGTCAACCGGTCCGAGACCCGGTCCACCGCATGCCCCTTGGCGATGCCGGAGACGTCCAGCCTCATGCCGCCCAGCTGCATGACCGCGCGCGCCTCGCGGTTCAGCCGAAGCTTTCGCCAACCGGACAATTTCAGCGCCGCCTCGACCTCTTCGTCCGAGGGCACGGGCAGCAGGGGCGAACGCGGTCCGGGCGGGCCGAACCCCCACAGGTCGACCAGGGCGCCCAGGGTCGGATCGACCGCGCCGTTCGTCTCGTCGCCCAGGTCCATGGCGGCGTCCAGCAGGTCCCAGAAGGGCTGGGACACCGCCCACACGCCTTCGGGCGCGGCGTTGAAGCGGCTGATCTCGCTGGACGGCTCCCACGGACTGAAGACCGCGATCACCGCCGCCAGTTCTTCCTCCACGGCCGCCTGGACCGCCGCCTCGCTCAGGCCCGGCGGGCCGATCACCCGCGCGCTCCAGGTCGTTCCCATGGTCGGGCCGCCCAGCGACAGGATGCGGTCGCCGGGCGGACGGGGCGGAACCCCGTCCATCGGCGGTATCAGCACCCGGTTGTCGGCCCGATCCGCAAGCGGAACCGGGTCGCCGAGCGTGACCGTGGGCGGGGCGGCGCGGGATCCGCGCGAGAAGGGAGTGTCGGACATGCCCGTGGCTTAGGGCAGGACTTCCATCACCGCCACATAGCTGGCGTTCGAGCCCAGCGCCTCGCCCTGGGCCGGCGCGCGGACCGAGGCGTTCAGCCAGTACATGCCGGCTTCCGGCCAGGTGACGGTGAAGGCGCCGTCGGCGCCGGTCTTGACCGTCATCTCCTCGGGATTGTCGCGATAGCGCAGGCCGCCACGCGCGATGGTCACGTCCAGATCGACGGCCGGCTGACCGTCCTTGACCAGTTTGAAGGTCGCGGCCTCGCCGGCGACCAGGTCATTGGGATGGGTCACCGGCACCAGCTCCAGCCCCTCGCCCGTGGTCTTGAACACGGTCTCGGTCGGGTTGTTCAGGGTGACGAAGGTTTCGATCCGGCTGGCGGTGCGGGTCGCCTGCACCTCGGTCGCGCCTGCGGGCAGAGCGGCCGGATATTCCGCCGCCGAACCGCGCCAGCGCTTCTGCTCGCCGTTCAATTTGTAGCTGGCCATCACGCCGCCCATGACATTGGCGACCTTGTAGGTGCCGTTCTGCGTCAGATGGACATCGAAGGTGGTGCGGTACTGGCCCTGCATCAGGTGTTCGGGCTGAACGGCCGATCCGTCCGGCGCGGTCACCACGAGGCCGCCCATCCGCATGGCGGCGTGGTCGGGGATGAAGACCCCGTTCGACATGCCGGCGTCGAACCCGACCCAGGCGTCATTGCCCGACAGGCTGGTCGAGGTGGGGGCCATCCAGGCGCGGTGGGCCTGGGCGGCCATGGGCGCGGCCAGGGCGGCGGCGAAGGCCAGAAGCGTGATCGTCTTTTTCATGGGTCTGTTCCTCAGCGAGAGACGGTGACGCGCACGGCGCCCAGTTCGGTGGAGCCGGAAGCATTGGCGGTATTGGCGCCGCCCCAGCGGAAGGGCACGCGCACGACCTCGCGGCCGCCCAGTTCGCGGGCCGCCTCGACAACGACGGTGTACTGGCCCGGCTGCAGGCCGCGCAGGCGGGCGGCGGGCACGGTGATGGTCTGGCGACCCGGCGCGCGGGTGGCGCCCGAGACGCCGTCGGCCGGCAGGCTCATGGCCCGGCCGCCCTTGCGCCACCAGGTGCGCAGGTCCTTCAGCCAGTCCTTGCCGTCGCCCTCGTTGTTGCGGGTCTGCTGGTACCAGACCGCCAGGGTCTGGACCGCCGTCTGATCCGGCCGTTCGATCCACACCGCCACATAGGGCCGATGATAGGAGGCGGTGTTCAGCCGCGGCACATCGACCGTGACCGACAGGTCCGCAGCCAGGGCGGGCGCGGCGGCGGCCAGGCCGACGGTGGTGACGACGATGGGGAGAAGGCGCATCCGGGACACTCTCAGCGAAGTTCAGCTCAATGAATGAAGATCAGGGCGATGACGACGGGCACGAGCAGCCCCAGGGCCGCCAGCGGCCAGGTGGAGGGCCGCCCCTTGGCGTGCAGCCACATCAGCCCCAGCCCCGTCAGGGCGAAGATCAGGCAGGCGACGGCGAAGACGTCGATGAACCAGAACCAGACCGACCCGGCGTTGCGCCCCTTGTGCAGGTCGTTGAGGTAGGCGATCCATCCCCGCGTCGTCTTCTCGTGCAGCACATCACCCGTTGAACGGTCGATGGTCACCCATCCGTCGCCGCCCGGCGTGGGCAGGGCGACGTAGATTTCCTCGGCCGTGGTTTCGGTCGGCTTGCCGGCGATCTCGGCCTTCAGCGTCTGCGCCGACCAGCGCGCCACGGCGTCGGGGACGGGATCGGTCGTCTCCTCGGGGAAGTCGGCCAGACGCGCCGCCAGGGGCGCCGGCAGGGCCGCCGTCTGTTCGACCGTCACCGGATCGGCGGGGATCGAGGCCGCGTGGTTCAGGGTGACGCCGGTGATCGCGAACAGGATCAGTCCGACCAGACTGACCGCCGCCGAAATCCAGTGCCAGGAATGAAGCTGTTTCAGCCAGAAGGACCGCGCGCCGTTCAGCGCCGCCTTCGGCTTCTTCGAGTCCTTGGCGGGGAGCTCGGCCTGAGGGTGTGCGGCGCGTTCGGTCACAAGGTGGCTGTGCCACTGTTGCGAACCGTTTTCAATAGCAGTCCGTGCGACGAAATCGCCGCAGAGAGCGTCAGTAGCTGAATCTCACCCCGGCCCGCACCGTGCGCGGCGGCGCATAGCCGGCGACGTCGGTCCCGGTCATCGACACCTCGACCTCTTCATCGAAGGCGTTGTCCACGGCGGCCCAGACCATGACGCCTTCGCGCGCCAGCCACTCCGCCCGGGCGTCCAGGGTCACGGCGGGGTCCAGGGTCCGGCTGTTCAGGTCATCGTCGAACCGCGCCGATTCATACCGCGCGGCCAGCCCAAGGGTCAGCCGCTGCGTCGCACGCCAGTCCAGGCCCGCTGTCGCGCTCCACTCCGGCGCCTGGGCCGGACGCAGGCCGGTCAGCTGCGGCGCCGCCGTCCCGCCGTCCACCTCGGCGTCGGTCCAGGACAGGGCCGCGTTCAGCGACAGGGCCTCGGTCGCCTGGATGGACCCGTTCAGCTCGACGCCCCAGGCCTCGATGGTCCCGGCGTTCTGGCGCTGGCGCAGCACGCCCCCGGCCAGCACGAAGCCCGCGCGGGGGAAGGTCCCCGGCCCCTCGCCGATGGTGACGTTGACGATGGCGTCCTCGATCTCGTTCCAGAACACCGTCGCCCCCCACGTGATCCCGTCCCGGTCGTAGGCCAGGCCCGTCTCGATCCCGCGCAGGGTCTCGGGCTCCAGCGCCGAATTGGCCTCGGTGATGTCGTTGCCGACCCGGAACGGCCGGTGCAGTTCGTTCAAGGTGGCCGGCCGGAAACCGGAATAGGCGGCCGCCCGCCAGGCGTAGCCGGCGCCCAGCAGGCGGCTCAGATCGCGTCGCGCCGCCAGACGGGCGCTGAACACCTCGCCCGACCGGTCCACATCCGTCTCGTCCAGGATCGGGACGCCGGTCGACAGGGTGTATTCGTAGCGGAATCCCGCCTCGTTCTTCCACTGGTCGTAACGCAGCCCGCCCGCGATCAACCAGTCCCCGCCGGTCCACGACCCGTCCACATAGGCCCCGGCCACCGAGGTCTCGCCGCCCGCGCGCCGTCCCCGGGCGAAGCCCGCGCCGGTGGGATTGCTGAAGAACTCGTTGGTCTCGCCCTCATTGAACCGGGCGTCGGCGCCGACCTCCCATTCCAGCCGCCCCCCGGCGAAGTCGGACGTGCGGCGGCGCAGGGCGGCGTTCAAACCCCAACCCGTGGCCGGGGTTCTGTACTGATCATTGGCCGGCGTCGTGGTCGACCGGTCCGCCGCCACCGAGGCCGAGCTGTTGGCGAAATTGCTCTCGATCCGCCAGGCCTGCAGCCGCCAGCCATAGCCGTCCGCATCCGGCGCCTTGGCCGCCGTGGCGCTCAGGCTGTGGCCGCTGGCGTTGGACCGGGCGTTCAGCAGGCCGGAGCCGCGATCCTCCTCCCAGGTCGCCGCTCGCAGCGACAGGTTCGCCCCCTCGAGATTGAGCCCGTCCAGCGGCGCATCGACCCGCAGGGCGGCGCTGCGGCTGTCCAGATCCAGCGGCGTGTCCGCCGCCCCCGCCGCCGGCCCGCGCACCGGCGTATAGCCGTCGCTGGCCTCATACAGGCCCGACAGGGTCACGCCGACCGGCCCCAGCATGGTCGATCCCGACCCCGCCGCTCGCGCCCCGCCGCGCTCGGCGACCGAGAGGTCCAGCACCCCGCCGCTGTCCCGTTCCGTCAGGCCGATGACCCCGGTCAGGGCGCCGGCGCCATAGGGCCCCGCGCCCGCGCCGCGCACCACATCCACCCGATCCAGCGATTCCGGCGCGACCTGGGACCAGATGACCCAGCCCCCGAACGGATCGTTCAGCGGAACCCCGTCCAGCGTCACCAGGGTCCGCCCCGCGCCGGACGGCGCTATCGCCCGCAGCGAAATCCCCTGGGTCGTCGGATTGGCGGCCAGGCTGGAGGTGCGGCGGAACAGGGACACGGCCGGCACGGTTCGCAGGGCCTCGTCCAGCCGGACGGACCGCTCCAGCACCCGTTGGTCTAGCCGCACCACCGAAAAGGCGGCGTCGGCGGCGGTGGGCGGCAGACGGGCGGCCGTCACCGTGATTTCGGACAATTGGGCGGGCGGTGCGGGGGGCGCGTCTTGGAACATCCCGGTCACAATAGACCAGCTCCGCCTTGGTTCATCCCTGCGACCTTATAACCTCGATTGAGGCCTCGAGGTCACAGGTGAAGGCGGTGTCAAACCTCGGACCAGCGCCGCAGAAGGTTGTGATAGACCCCGGTCAGCTCGATCACCGCCTGATCCTTGGGCCCCTTCTCGCGCGCCACGCGTTGGGTCGCCACGTCCAGCCGGAACAGCATCTCGCGGTCGCCGTCGTCGCGGATCAGGCTCTGCATCCACATGAAGGACGAGACCCGCGCCCCGCGCGTCACCGGCATCACCTTGTGCAGGCTCTTGGACGGATATAGCACCAGATCCCCGGCCGGCAGTTTGACCGACTGGGGCCCGTACATCTCCTCGATGATCAGTTCCCCGCCGTCGTAATCCTCGGGTTCGGACAGGAAGAGGGTCGCCGACAGGTCGCTCCGTATACGGATAGCGCCCCCGCCCCGCTGCTGGCGGATGGCGTTGTCCACGTGCAGCCCGAACTCGCCGCCGCCCTCATAGCGGTTAAACAGCGGCGGAAAGATCGTGTGCGGCAGGGCTGCGGCCACGAACATCGGATTGGCGTTGAGCGCCTGGACGATCAGGGCCGAAACCTCCCTGGCCACGTCCGAGTCTTCCGGCAGTTGTTGGTTCCGCTTCGCCGTCGCCGACTGGTGGCCCGAAGTCATATTGCCGTCGGCCCAGGGGCCTGCGTCCAGCCGCTCGCGCAGGGCCTTCACTTCGGCCTTGGAAAAGACTTCGGGGATCTGGAGCAGCACGGTCGGGTCTCGCTCGAAAAGAAAAGACGGCCCCGCCGGAAGGACGGGGCCGCCAGATATAGGCCGGGGATCGTGGCCTTTAGAAGCGCAGGTTCAGCGCCAGGATCGCCTGCCGGCCCGGAGCGGGGTCGGCATGGTGAACCCCGTTGGTCCGCATGATGTATTCCTCATCCGTGGCGTTCTTGACGTTCAGCTGCAGGCTGGCGCGGTCTGTCACGTCATAGGAGGCGAACAGGTCCAGGCGGGTGTAGCTGGGCGCATAGACCGCCGCCGTACCGCCGCCGGCCCCGCCCTGGTTTCCGCCGAACCGGTCGTCCACATAATAGACCCCGCCGCCCAGGCTCAGCTTGGGCAGGACGCGATAGGTGGTGAACAGGCTGAAGCTGTTCTTGGGCGTATTGGCCAGCGGATCGCCTTCGAAGGCGCTCGGAACAGGCGCGCCGTTCACGATGGTGACGGCGCCCCGAACCAGCTCGGAGTCCATATAGGTATAGCCGCCGAACACGGTCCAGGCCGGCGTGACGCTGCCCGAGAAGCCGAGCTCCAGCCCTTCGACCTTGACCTCGCCGACCTGAGCGTACCGGTCGGTGTCGACCAGCACTTGCGCGTTCTTGCGCGTCGTCTGGAACAGGGCGCCGCTGAGGGTCAGCCGCTGGCCGAACAGTTCGGCCTTGGCGCCGATCTCATAGTTCTCGGTGTCTTCCGGATCGAGGAGCTGGCCCGACAGATTGCCGCTGCCCTCGCCGCCGCTCGCGCCGTTCTGGTCGCCGCCGGACACGGTGGGCGGCGTCGAGGAGGTGGCGTAGGACGCATAGACGCTGGTGTTGGAGGTGGGCTTGTACACCAGGCCGACCTGATAGTTGACGAAGTCCCATTCGCCCTCGTGGAAGGTCGGCGTGGCGGCGCCGCGGGCGATGGACGTGCCTTCGGTCTCGTAACGGTCGTAGCGCAGGCCCAGGTTCAGCAACCACTTCGGCCCAAAGGCGATGGAGTCGGCGCCATAGACGCCCCAGCTGGTGGTGTTGGAGTGGGTTTCGGCTCCGCGCGCGATCGAGCCGGTCCACGGATCGTTCGGATTGGGATCATAGACCGGCGTGCAGTCGAAGCCGCCGACAGCGGTCGGACAGGCCGAGCCGCTGGTGGTGGTGATGTTGTAGGAGGCGTTGCGGTTGATCTCGCGCGAATATTCCACGCCCAGGTCGAAATCATGCTTCAGCCCGCCCGTGGTGAAACTGCCGTACAGGTCGGTGACATTGGCGAAGGTCTCGGCCGGGTTCCAGCGCGACTTCAGACCCCGCTTCATCCACCAGGTGTCGCCGACCAGAACCGCCGTGCCGCCGTCGCCCGGATTGGTCAGCACATAGTCGTTCAGCGTTTCGGAATAGCGGGTCAGGTTGCGCAGGGTCAGGGTGTCGCTGAACTTGTGCTCCAGCTTGACCGTCACGCTGTCGACCTCGTTGCGCATGTAGTCGCGCGCCTTCAGGCCGTAGAAGGTGTCGTAGGGCACGTTCAGGATCCGGCTGTCCGTCGTCTTGATCGCCCAGTTGTTGTCCAGCTTTCGGTCCAGCGGAATGCCGTAGTCCGGCATCGAGTCGGCGGTCAGGTGGTAGTAGTTGATCGTGGCCGAGGTGTCGGTTCCCAGGCCGACGCCCAGGGCCATGGCCAGGCCGTACTTCTCGAAGTCCACCGCGTCCCGGCCCGGAACATCGCCCTCGGTCGCCATCAGGTTCAGACGGAAGGCGCTGGTGTCGTTCAGGCGCCAGTTGCCGTCCACGGTGGCGCGGTAATAGCTGTCCGTGCCGGCGCCGAGGCTGGCGCTGACGGCGTCGGCCAGGCGCGGCTGCTTGGAGCTGAGATTGATGCTGCCGCCGCCCGAGCCGCGACCCGAATAGACGGAATCGGCGCCCTTAATGACCTCGACCTGCTCCAGGTCGAAGACCTCGCGCTGCTGGCCGCCCGCGTCGCGCACGCCGTCGACGAAGATGTTGTTGCCCGACGACTGGCCCCGGATGAAGGGCCGGTCGGCCAGCGGCTGGCCGCCTTCGCCCGCGCCGAAGGTGATGCCGGGGGAGTTGCGCAGCAGGTCTTCCAGCGAGGTCGCCGCCGTCTGGGTGATGACCTGTTCCGGGATGATCGTCACCGAGCGGGGCGTGTCCAGCAGGGGCGCCACGAACTCGGGACTTTCCGGCTGACGCTTCTTCAGTTGGCCGTTGACGTCGATCGTGCCGAGATTAGCCGGCTGCTGTTGCTGATCGGCGGTGACGATCACGCCGCCCTCGGACGTTACATCGGCGGCCAGGGCCGGCGCGGCGACCAGCATGCCGGCGGCGCTGGAGGCGAACAGAAGCGATCGGAGCGCGGCGGCGCGGGACTCGGACATATTGAGGCGACCTTTTGGCCTGATTTTGCGATGCGGTCGCAATAGCCAGCTTAACAAGTTCGCACAAGAGGAATTGCGACTTAATCGCAGACGCACGGTTGCCTTGACGGGTGCGCGCTCTGGCGGTGGTCGCCTCACCCTCCGCGAGACGGCCTGAGACGGCGGCGGGACCGCCCCCGGCTCAGATGACGATGCTCATGTTCCGCATCGGCGGCGACAGGTCCAGGTCCAGCCAGGTGGGATCGGGCATGGCCTTGTGGGCCGAGGCCAGGGCTTCCGACCAGCGTCGGCCCAGGTCGCGGAAATAAGGATCGTCCACGTCGATCCGGCGCTCCATCCCCGTCAGGTGGTCGCGGGGAATGACGATCAGGTCCAGCGGCGGCCCCACGGCGATGTTCGAGCGAATCGTCGAATCGAACGAGATCAGCCCCAGTTTGACCGCCTCGGACAGGGGGGTGGAACTGTGCAGCGCGCGATCCAGGATCGGCTTGCCGTACTTCAACTCACCGATCTGCAGATAGGGGGTGTCCGGCCCGCATTCGATGAAGTTGCCCTGCCCGTAGATCAGATACAGACCCATTTTTCCGCCGGCGATCTGGCCGCCCAGCAGCATGGAGGCGTTGACGTTCAGGGCGTCGGCGGTCGGCGAGGCGGGCGTGTTGATGGTGGCCCGCACCATGGCCAGGGCATGACCCAGGATCTGGGCGGCGCGGAACAGGGTCGGGGCGGTCTCCAGCGTCTCCAGCGCGGTCGAGTCGGGCAGTTTCACCCCCTCCGCCACCATGGCCAAGGCCGTCTGGGTGACCGACAGATTCCCGGCCGTCGCCACCGCCAGGATCCGCTCGCCGGTGGTCTTGAAGATATGCAGCTTGCGATAGGACGAGATGTTGTCCACGCCCGCATTGGTGCGGGTGTCGGCGATCATCGCCAACCCCTCGTCCACCAACATGCCCACGCAATAGGTCACTTCGCTCTATCCGCTCCCGGTTCCGCGAATCGTTCGACGCTAGCAGATTCCCCGGCCATGGCGATCAGGACCATCCCCTGGATTGATGTTGCTGCTGACTCTGTTGCACAGGCTGCACATGCAGGGCGACCGTCAGCGTCCCGATCCCGCCGCCGTAGCTGGTGCCCCGGATCGGCGTCGCGCCCAGGGCGTCCAGGCCCGTGGCGATGCGGACATAGTTGTCGGTCGGACAGATTCCGTTGGCCGCATCGAACCCGACCCAGCCCAGCCCCTCGATCCAGGCCTCGGCCCAGGCGTGGGCGGCGTCCTGGTCATGCTGTCCGTCCGAGCGGTTCAGATGGCCCGAGACATAGCGGGCCGGCACGCCCAGCGTCCGGGCGCAGGCGATGAAGATCTGCGCGTGGTCCTGGCAGACGCCGCGCCGGATGGCGAAGGCCTCGGCCGCCGTATGGGTCGCGGACGTGGCGCCGACCTCGAAGGCCACCCCGCCGTGGATCGCCCCCATCAGCCGGTGCATCCGCTCCAGCGGCGCGCCCTCGCTGATCTCCCTGGCGAAATCGACTAGGGCCGCGTCCGCCTCGGTCAGGCGGGTGTCGCGCAGATAGACGCCGGGCTGCAGCCGCTCGTTCTGGCCCCGGATCACCCCGCCGGTGTCCATGGTCGAAACCTCGCCCGTCACCCGGATGGTCAGGGCGTCGGTCGGGCGCTCGGTATAGAGGCTGTGAACGATATTGCCGAAGGCGTCCTCGCTGCGTCGCAGCCGCGCATCCACGTCGGTCTCGATGCGCCATTCGCGCACCTGCTGGCTCTCGCAGGACCGAGGCGTCAGCCGCAGCATCTGCACGATGAACCGCGCCGGCCGGGCGTAGGCGTAGCGGGTGGAGTGGTCGATCCGTATCCGCATGGTCAGACCAGATACTGTTCTTGGATGGCGGCGGCCAGGGCGTTGTTCTGGTTCAGGAAACCCTGGATGTATTCGTGCAGGCCCGACTGGAAGATGTCCTCGATCTTGGCCTCGTTGAACTGGGTCAGACGGTTGGACGCCAGCCGCTGCGCCGGTCCACGCCGGCCGTAATCGGTGGCCAGCTTCTCCAGATAGCTGACGATCATTCCCTGGCAGCTGGCCAGCGAGCGCGGCATCTGCCGGTTCAGCATCAGCAGGTCCGCCACCAGCCAGGGCCGCACGCTCTCGCGGTAAACCCAGCGATAGGCGGTCAGGGCCGAGACCTCGCGCAGCAGGGTGGTCCACTGGAAATAGTCCAGCTGTCCGCCCACCCGTTCGCCGGGCGGCAGGAGCAGGTGATACTTCACGTCCAGCAGGCGGGCGGTGTTGTCGGCCCGCTCGATCGCCATGCCCAGCCGCAGGAACCAGTAGGCGTCGTTGCGCAACATGGTCCGCGACGAGGCCCCTTCCACCGCCAGCGACGTCGACTTCACGAAGTCGAGGAAGTTGGTGAAATCATCCCGCTTGGTCGGCTCGCCCAGTTCGTTCAGCCCGTTCCAGGCGCCGTTGATCGCCTCCCACAGCTCGATGGTCAGGGCGGTCCGCACCGAACGCGCATTGGTCCGCGCCTTGGTGATACAGGCCTTGATCGAGGTCGAATTGTCGTAGCCGAAGGCCAGATATTCCCGGACCGACTTCTCAGAGATGGTCCGGCCCGAGGCGTCGAAGCCGCTCTTGACCCCCGACGAGGCGATGGCGCCGGCCCAGGCCGTGACCGTGGCCTGGTCCTTGGCCGGCAGGGCGGCCAGGCGAATGGCGGCCTCCAGAATGCGCGCGAGAAAGTCCGCCCGCTCCATATAGCGGCCGGTCCAGTACAGGCTGTCTGCGGTGCGAGAGAGCATCTATTCCTCCCCCGTTGGGGGAGGGGGACCGCCCGAAGGGTGGTGGAGGGGGCCAAACGCAAACAGGGTGTCCGGGGCGAGCCCCCTCCACCGCTTCGCGGTCCCCCTCCCCCGACGGGGGAGGATTTTCGTCCGCTTAAACATCCAGCACCCAGGTGTCCTTGGTTCCGCCGCCCTGGCTGGAGTTGACCACCAGCGACCCCTCCTTCAGCGCCACCCGCGTCAGCCCGCCGGGCGCGACCCGCACCCCCGCCGGACTGGACAGGACGAACGGCCGCAGATCGACGTGGCGCGGCGACAGGGCGCCGCCGTTCAGGGTCGGGGCCGTCGACAGGCTCAGCGTCGGCTGGGCGATAAAGTCGTCGGGATCGGCGATCAGCTTGGCGCGGAAGGCCTCGATCTCGGCCTTGGTCGAGGTCGGCCCCACCAGCATGCCGTAACCGCCCGAGCCGCCGACCTCCTTGACCACCAGTTCCGGCAGCTTCTCCAACACCTCATTCAGCGCGTCCGCCTCGCGACAGCGCCAGGTCGGCACATTCTTCAGGATCGCGTCCTCGCCGGTGAAGAAGCGGATGATCTCGGGCATATAGGTATAGACGGCCTTGTCGTCGGCCACCCACGTCCCGACCGCATTGGCCAGGGTCACCCGCCCGGCGAAATAGGCCGACATCAGCCCCGGCACCCCGACCGCCGAGTCCGGCATGAAGGTCAGGGGGTCGATGAAGTCGTCGTCGATGCGGCGATAGATGACGTCGACCCGCTTGGGACCCTCGGTCGTGCGCATATAGACGGTGTCGTCATTGACGAAGAGGTCCCCGCCCTCGACCAGCTCCACCCCCAGCTTGTCGGCCAGGAAACTGTGCTCGTAATAGGCCGAGTTGAACGGCCCCGGCGTCAGCACGACGATGGTCGGATCCTCGCCCGCCCCCGACGGGGCCGAGGCCTGCAAGGATCGCAGCAGCATGTCGGTATAGATCTCGACCGGCCGCACCGCATGTTCGGCGAACAGGTCGGGGAACAGCCGCATCATCATCTCGCGGTTCTCCAGCATATAGGAGACCCCGGACGGCGTACGGACATTGTCCTCCAGCACATAGAAGCCGTCCTCGCCCGTGCGAACCAGATCGACCCCGGCGATATGGCACCAGACGTCGCCCGGCGGCCGGCGGCCCTGCATCTCGGGCCGATAGTGCGGATTGGTCAGGATAAGGTCGGCGGGCACGATTCCGGCGCGGATACAGTCCTGCGGCCCGTAGATGTCCTTCAGGAAGGCGTTGATGGCGTTGACCCGCTGCTTCAGCCCCTTCTCCAGCCCGCCCCATTCGTCGGCGCCGATGATGCGCGGGACGACATCGAACGGGATCAGCCGCTCGTTGGATTCCTCGTCGCCATAGACGGCGAAGGTCACGCCCATCCGGCGGAAGAACAGCTCGGCCTGGCGCGAGCGCGCCTGCAGCAGATCCGGCGGGGCGTTTTCCAGCCAGGCCGCCAGGGTCTTGTAGCTGTCGCGGATCGTCCCCGATCCGCCGCCGTTCATTTCGTCGAAAGCTCTCGTCATTCGCCCCCGCCGCGTTGAGTTCGCAGCTTGATCGCTACCCAACTAAAAGCGCAACAGTTTTGTTGCACTGCGGCGACGACGAAGCGGCGGGGCGCCTCTCCCTCCCCCTGCGGGGGAGGGGGGCTGAGCCGAAGGCGAAGCCGGGTGGGGGCGGCAGGGCGACACGGGACATATCTCGCGAAGCAGAACCAGTGCGACCCCGCCTAGCCGCCCCCACCCGGTCGCTCCGCGACCGCCCTCCCCCGCAGGGGGAGGGAGAAGGCCTGTGTCACACCCCCACAGCCTTCATCGACACCGCCTGATCCGCCAGCTTCGCCACATCCACCGGCGTCGCCTTCCCGATCAACTGCTTGCCCGCCATGAATTCCGGCGGCGCATTGACCGCCTCGACGCAGACCACCCGATCGCCGCTCAGATGAAACACCGCAAATCCGCCCGCCGTCGGATCGCCCCGCACCACCTGCCGGTCCGCATCGAACGGCAGGCCCGCGATCTGCAGCTTGAAGTCGTACTGATCGGACCAGAACCACGGGACCTCCGGCGCCGGTCCCGGCCGCCCGACGATGGCCGCCGCCGCCTGTTTCGCCTGTTCCAGCGCATTGGGCACGCTCTCCAGCCGGTGCGAGACCCCGCCGTGAACCGGGATCGGCCGCCGCGTCATGTCGCCGACGGCGAAGATGGCCGGGTCGCTGGTCCGCGCCTGATCGTCCACCACCACCCCGTCGTCGCAGCGCAGGCCCGCCGACCGCGCCAGGCTTTCACACGCCAGCGCCCCGACCCCGACCAGAACCGCATCCGCCTGCACCACCGATCCGTCGGCCAGGGTCACGCCGTCATGGGCCACGGCGACCACCTCGGCCCCGGTCAGGATCTCGACCCCGTGCGCCCGATGCTGGGCGGTGAAGAAGGTCGACAGGGTCTCGGACGCCACCCGCGCCAGCACGCGCGGCGCCCGCTCGATCACCACCGCCTCGGCGCCCAGGGCCCGGGCCGAGGCCGCCGCCTCCAAGCCGACATAGCCGCCACCGACCACCGCCAGCCGCTTGCCCGGTCCCAGCACGGCCTTCAGCCGTTCCGCGTCCTTCAGCGTCCGCAACTCCAGCAGATCGGGATGATCCCCGCCCGGAACCGGCAGTTTCCGCGCCGTCGATCCCGTCGCCAGCACCAGGACGTCATAGGTCTCGCTCGATCCGTCATGGAAGGCGACCGTCTTCGCCTCCGGATCCACCGACACGGCGACCGTCGACGGCCGGAACTCGATCCCCTGCTCCTCATAGAAGCTCAGCGGCCGCAGCAGCAGCGCCTCCAGATCCGCCTCGCCCTTCAGCCAGGCCTTGGACAGGGGCGGCCGCTGATACGGCGGCGCATCCTCCTCACCGATCAGCACGATGGGGCCGTCATGGCCGTATTGCCGCAGAAAGGCCGCGACGGAGCCGCCGGCGTGGCCGGCGCCGATGATCAGGATCTTGGTCATGGGCGGACAGATAGAGCGGCGCGCGGGCGGGCGTAAGTCGTGAATGGTGAATCGTGAATCGTGACTGGAGCCCGCGCGCGCCCAATCACGAGTCACGACTCGCGATTCACACCCCTTGACCGTTCCACTGTTACAGCATAGTGGAACGGTCATGACGACCCCGCCCGCCCGCGACGCCCTCCATGACGCCCTGCTGTCGATGCAGACGCGCGCCGAGATGGACGCCTTTCTGGCCGATCTGTGCACCCCGGCGGAACTGCGCGCCTTCGCCGAGCGCTGGCAGGTGGCGCGCCTGCTCGACGCCGGCGGCAAATCCTATCGCGAGATCGCGGCCGAGGCCCACGCCAGCCCCACCACCGTCGTCCGCGTCGCCCGCTATCTCAAAGACATGCCGCACCAGGGCTACCGCCTCGCCCTGGACCGCCTGAAGAACACGAACTGAGTATCCGAACATGAGCACCGCCCAGGGCCGGCTTCGCATCGCCGTCCAGAAATCCGGCCGTCTGGCCGACCGCAGCCTCGACCTGATCCGCGACGCGGGTCTGAAATGGGTCAAGGGCCACAACGACCTACTCTATCGGGTCGAGAATTATCCGATCGACCTGCTGCGCGTCCGCGACGACGACATCCCCACCTTCGTGGCCGACGGCGTCTGCGACCTGGGGATCGTCGGCGAGAACGTGCTGGAGGAAGGCCGCAACGGCGGACCCAACGCCTCCGTGGTCATGCCCCTGGGCTTCGGCCGCTGCACCCTGAAGATCGCCACCCCGCCGACCCTGGCCTATGACGGCCCGGCCTCTCTGGACGGGCTGCGCATCGCCACCTCCTATCCCAAGATCCTGCGCCGCTTCCTGGACGAGCGGGGCGTAAAGGCGGACATCGTCGTCATGCGCGGCGCCGTCGAGGTCGCGCCCCGGCTGAAGCTGGCCGCCGCCATCTGCGACCTGGTCTCGACCGGCGCGACGCTGGAGGCCAACGGCCTGGGCGCCAAGGAGACGGTGCTGGAAAGCCAGGCCGTCCTGATCCAGTCCCCCGTCGCCCCCGAGCCCGGCCTGCAGCACCTGCTGGACAGCGTCATCGAGCGGATGTCCGGCGTGGTGTCCTCGCAGGGCGCCAAATACGTGATGCTGAACGCCCCGCGTTCGGCGCTGGATGAGATCACGGCCATCCTGCCCGGCGCCGGTTCGCCGACCGTCATGCCCCTGTCGGGTCGCGACGACGCCGTCGCCGTCCACGCCGTCTGCCAGGAGGCCGTCTTCTGGGAGACGCTGGAGAAGCTGAAGGCCGCCGGCGCCTCGGCCATCCTGGTCCTGCCCATCGAGAAGATGATGTGATGAAACTGATCGACTGGTCTTCCCTCGACGCTGCCGGGAAACGGGCGGCCCTGGCCCGCCCGGCCCAGCGCACCGCCGGCGACGTTACGGACGTGGTCCGCACTATCCTGGACGACGTGCGCGCACGTGGCGGCGCGGCCGTCACCGACTGGTGCCTGAAACTGGACAAGGCCCCGCCCCGCCGCATCGCCATCACGCCCGAGGCCGTGGCCGAGGCGCGCAACGCCCTGCCCCCCGGCGACGTGCGCGCCCTGCGCATGGCGGCCGAGAATGTCCGCGTCTTCCACCAGGCGACCAAGCCGGAGGACACCCCCTTCATCGAGACCACCCCCGGCGTACGCTCCAAACTGGCCTGGCGCCCCATCGCCTCGGCCGGTCTCTACATCCCCGGCGGCACCGCCCCCCTGTTCTCGTCCCTGCTGATGCTGGCCATCCCGGCCGGCGTCGCGGGCGTTGGCGAACGCGTCGCCGTCACCCCGCCGGACAAAAATGGCGGCATCCACCCCGCCATGATCCTGGCCGCCGCCGAGGCCGAACTGGACGCCATCTGGCTGATGGGCGGGGCCCAGGCTATCGCCGCCCTGACCTTCGGCGTCGAACTGGAGGACGGGATCATCCCCGCCTGCGACAAGCTGTTCGGCCCCGGCAACGCCTATGTCGCCGAGGCCAAGAAACAGGCGTCTGCTCTTCCGGGCGGCCCCGCCGTCGACATGCCGGCCGGCCCGTCCGAACTGATGGTCATCGTTGACCGCGACGCCGCGCCCGAGATCGCCGCCGCCGACCTGCTGAGCCAGGCAGAACACGACGCCGACGCCCAGGTCATCCTGGTCTCCACCAGCCGCGCCACCATCGACTACATCCTGTCGGAGGTTGAGGTTCAGGTCGCTGCGCTGCCGCGCGAAGCCATCGCCCGCGCCTCGCTGAACGAAGCCCGCGCCATCCTGGTCCGCGACCTCGACGCCGCCGCAGAGGTCGCCAACCTGTATGGCCCCGAACACCTGGCGATCCAGATCGACGATCCCGAGCCCCTGGTGGATTCCATCAAGGCCGCCGGCGCCGTCTTCGTCGGCCGGTTCGCCGCCGAGACCCTGGGCGACTACGCGGCCGGCCCCAGCCACGTCCTGCCGACCGACGGCGGCGCCCGCACCCTGGGCGGCGTCACCACCGCCAGCTTCATGACCACCATGTCGGTCCAGCTGGTCAGCGAGGCCGGCGCCCGCGCCCTGGCCCCCATCGCCGCCCGCCTGGCCCGGATGGAGGGCCTCGAAGCCCACGCCCGCGCGGCGGATCTGAGGGCTGAAGGATGAACGTGTCCGCATCATTCCTCCCCCGTTGGGGGAGGGGGACCGCGTCTTCGCGGTGGAGGGGGCCAACCCCAGACACCGTGCGCGGATCAGCCCCCTCCACCGCCTGCGGCGGTCCCCCTCCCCCAACGGGGGAGGATTTCAAATGACCCTGCCCGCCCCCTATCCCCCGCTGGTCTCCGGCGGCGACGGCTTGGATCGCTATCCCGGCGACGCCTCGGCCCTCGCCGCCCGAATGGCCGCGATCTACGCCGTGCCCGCCGACCAGGTTCTGCCGGTGCGCGGCCTGACCCACGGGCTGGAGCTGGCCTATCGCCTCGCCGCCCGCGACGGCGGTTCGGTCGAGGCGCCCAAGGCCGAACCCTATGACAGTCTGGCCGCCATCTATCCGGCCAAGGGTGAACCCGCAGTCGTCGTCATCCGCGCCCTCGGCTCGCCCGAGGCCGTGGCCGAAATGGCCGCCCGCGTCGCCCCCGCCCTGCTGGTGGTCGACGAGGGCCTGATCGAGTTCTCCGACAGCGTCTCGGCCGCCACCGTCGTCGCCGACCAGCCGAACCTGGTCGTGCTGCGCAGCCTGTCCCTGGCCTATGGTTTGGCCGGCGCCCGCGTCGGCGCCGCCATCGCCCAGGCCCCGACCCTGGCCCGCCTCGCCTCGGTGCTGGAGCCCTACGCCCTGCCCGAACCCCTGGTGCGGCTGGCGCAACAGGCGCTGGACCCGTCGCGGATGATCGAGACCGCCGAGCGCATCGCCTCGGTCCGGCGCGAGCGTGAGCGGATCGCCCGCGAACTGGGCCGCCAGATGCCGGTCGAGCCCGGCGTCGGCCCCATCGTCATGGCCCGGCCGGAAGACCCCGCCGCCGCCCTGGCCGCCTTGGCTGCCTATGGCGTCGCGGCCGACCTGTCCGGCGAGCGCCTGCGCCTGCCCGTCTCGATCAAGCCCGAGATCAACGACCGGCTGCTGGCCGCCTTCGGCCTGACCCTCGCCAAGCGCCGCCCGGCCCGCGTCGGCCAGGCCGTGCGCGATACGAAGGAGACCCGCATCGTCTGCGCCGTCGATCTGGACGCCCCCGGCCCCATCAGGATCGAGACAGGCGTCGGCTTCTTCGACCACATGCTGGAGCAGATCGCGGCCCACGGCGGCTTCTCCCTGCGGCTCCAGTGCGAGGGCGACCTGCACACCGACCCGCACCACACCATCGAGGACAGCGCCATCGCCCTGGGCCAGGCGCTGAAACAGGCGCTGGGCGAGCGCAAGGGCATCGCCCGCTACGGCTTCGTCCTGCCGATGGACGAGGCCAACGCCACCGTCTCCATCGACCTGTCCGGCCGTCCCTATCCGTTGTTCGAGGGCGCGTTCGACACCCCCTTCATCGGCGACTACCGCACCGACCTGACGGCCCACGTCTTCCGCTCCCTGGCCGAGGCCATGGGCGCCGCCGTCCACATCAAGGTCACGGGCCAGGACGACCACCACAAGACCGAGGCCGTCTACAAGGCCTTCGGCCGCGCCCTGCGCCAGGCCATCCGGGTCGAGGGCGACGCGGTGCCGTCCACCAAGGGGGTGTTGTGATGAAATCCTCCCCCGTCGGGGGAGGGGGACCGCGAAGCGGTGGAGGGGGCCGGCCCGCGCGCCGACGTCCGACGCTCCGCACCTCGTGCGCCCTCGCCCCCTCCACCACGCTACGCGCGGTCCCCCTCCCCCAAGGGGGGAGGATCGCATGACCGAAGTCGCCGTCATCGCCTATGGCGCCGGCAATATCGCCTCGGTCCAGTTCGCGCTCGAGCGTCTGGGCGCCACCGTGCGCCTGACCGACGATCCCGCCGTGATCGCCGAGGCCGAACTGGTCATCCTGCCCGGCGTCGGCGCGGCCGGCTACGCCATGAGCCGCCTGTCCGAACTGGGCCTGATCGAGCCGATCCGCGCCTTCCCTCGCCCCCTGCTGGGCGTCTGCCTGGGCCAGCAACTGCTGTTCGAAACCAGCCAGGAGGGCGAGGCCGTCGATCTGCTGGGCTTCATCCCCGGCGCCGTGTCCCGGCTGGAGCCGGCGGGCGCCCTGCCCGTGCCGCATATGGGCTGGAGCCGGCTGACGCGCGACCGTGACGATCCGCTGCTGGAGGGGGTCGCCGACGGCGCCTACGCCTATTTCGTCCACGGCTATGTCTGTCCCGACGGCCCCGCCACCCTGGCCCGCGCCGACTATGGCGGCCCTGTCCCCGCCGTGGTCCGCGCCGCCAACCGCTGGGGCTGCCAGTTCCACCCCGAACGCTCGGCCGAGGCCGGCGCGACCATCCTCAGGAACTTCCTGGGCCTGCCCGAGGATCCATCATGCTGATCTATCCCGCCATCGACCTGAAGGACGGCGTCTGCGTGCGCCTGATGCACGGCAAGTTCGACCAGGTGACCCGCTATGACGAACAGCCGGCCACCCGTCTGAGCGCCTTCGCCGCAGAGGGGGCGGAATGGATCCACGTCGTCGATCTGGACGGCGCAGAGGCCGGCGAAGCCGTGCAGCACGCCCTGATCGGCGAACTGACAAAGGCCATCGACGTCAAGATCCAGTCCGGCGGCGGGGTGCGCAGCGCCAACGACGTCGCCAAACTGCTGGACACGGGCGTCTCGCGCGTCGTCGTCGGTTCGCTGGCGGTGACCCAGCCGAATGATGTCGCCGCCTGGCTGAAGGGGTTCGGCGCCGAGCACATCACCCTGGCCTTCGACGTCAAGATCGAGGACGGCGTGCCCGTGCCCGCCCTGAAGGGCTGGACCCAGTCATCGGGCGTCGATCTGTGGACCGCCCTCGACCGCTATCCCAAGGGACTCTTCAAACACCTGCTGGTCACCGACGTGGGCCGTGACGGCGCCATGACCGGCCCCAATCTGGAGCTTCTGGCGGAAATCCGACGGCGGCGGCCGGACCTGGTGCTCCAGGCCTCGGGCGGGGTCTCGTCGCTGGACGACATCGCGGCGGTCAAGTCGCTGGGCTGCAACGGCGCCATCGTCGGCCGCGCCCTTTACGAGAACCGCTTCACCCTGCCCGACGCCATAGCGACGGCGGCATGACGGCCCAGTCTTCAGCCAGGAGGGCGGTCCAATGACCGCCCGGCGCATCATCCCCTGCCTGGACGTCAAGGACGGCCGGGTGGTCAAGGGCGTGAAGTTCGTCGGCCACACCGACATGGGCGACGCGGCGGAGCTGGCCGCCCGATACCGCGACGCGGGCGCCGACGAACTGGTCTTCTACGACATCACCGCCAGCCCCGAGGGCCGGACCCTGGACTATGGCTGGATCCGGGACATCGCCCGGCTGCTGGACATCCCCTTCTGCGTCGCCGGCGGCATCCGCAGCGTCGATCAGGCGGCCCGCTGCCTGGACCACGGCGCGGACAAGGTGTCGATCAACTCCCCCGCCCTGGAACGCCCGGAACTGATCGCCGAAATGGCCGCCCGCCTGGGCAGCCAGTGCGTCGTCGTCGGCGTCGACAGTCGTCTGGAGGACGGCGAATGGGTGGTCCACAAATACACCGGCGATCCCGACGCGCGCCGCCGCGCCGGCAAGCGCACCCTGGACTGGCTGGACGAGGCGCAGGGCCTGGGCGCCGGCGAGATCGTGCTGAACTGCATCGACCAGGACGGGGTGCGCAAAGGCTACGACATCGAACAGCTGTCCGCCGCCCGCGCGCGCCTGACCATCCCCCTGATCGCCTCGGGCGGCGCCGGCGCGCCCGAGCATTTCAAGGATGTGTTCAATCAGGCCGACGTCTCCGGCGCCCTGGCCGCCAGCGTCTTCCACACCGGCGCCATCGCCATCCCGGACCTCAAGGCCTATCTGGCGGGCGAAGGCCTGGAGATGCGGATATGATTCCTGACCCGCAATCCTCCCCCCTTGGGGGAGGGGGACCGCGAAGCGGTGGAGGGGGCCCGCCCGCGCGCCGCCGCCCGATGTTCCACACCCCGCACGCCCTTACCCCCTCCACCACCCTTCGGGCGGTCCCCCTCCCCCAGAGGGGGAGGATTTTTGAGGAGAGGATCCCATGATCGACCCCGCTGCCATCGATTTCGAAAAAGGGAACGGCCTGGTTCCCGTCGTGGTGCAGGACGCCGCCACGCTTCAGGTCCTGACCCTGGCCTATATGGACCGCGCCGCCCTGGACGAGACGATCCAGTCCGGCGAGGCCACCTTCTTCTCGCGTTCGCGCGGCGGACGCTGGCGCAAGGGCGAGACCTCGGGCGACCGGCTGCACGTCGTCGGCATCACGGCCGACTGCGACAGCGACGCCCTGGTCCTGTCGGTCAACCCGGTCGGCGACGCCTGCCACCTGCACCGCACCAGCTGTTTCGGCGCGGCCGACGCGCCGGGCCTGGGCCGCATCGCCCGGCTGGAACAGACCATCGCCGAACGCGCCGCCGCAGATCCGTCCGAAAGCTGGACCGCCAAACTGATGACCCAGGGCGTCAAACGCATCGCCCAGAAGGTCGGCGAGGAGGGCGTGGAGACCGCCTTGGCCGGCGTCGCCGGCCCGGACGAGGAACTCGCCAGCGAGGCTGCGGATTTGATCTATCACCTCTTGGTGCTTCTCCACGCCCGTAACATGGTGTTTCAGGACGTGCTGGACGTGTTGGCCTCGCGTGCGGAAGCGGGCAAAGCCCCCGGCTAAGGCCCACCAAGACGAGGCCGAACCCTAAGGACGTGCATTCCCGCCCCGGGGATGATCGAGGAAATTGCGATGGCGGCTCTCATTCTGTTCGGCGGCGGCGGCGATCTGGCGATGCGCATGCTGCTGCCTTCGCTCTATTTCCTGGAGCATGACGGCCTCCTGCCCGAGGATCTGAAGATCATCGGCGCGGCCCGCTCCGAGGAGACCCCCGACGAATATGTGGCCAAGGTCCATGACGCCGTGAAGGCCAAGGCCGAGGCGGACAGGGCCTGGGACGACCACTCCTGGGCCAAGATGAAGGCCCGGCTCGACTATCTGGCCGTGGACGCCACCGATCCCGCCAGTCTGAAGGGCCTGAAGGACCGCGTCGGCGACGGCGAGGTCACCTCCTTCCTGGCCGTCTCGCCCTCGCTGTACGGCCGCATCGTCACGGCGATGAAGACGGCGGGCCTGGCCGAACGCAACTGCCGCATCGTGCTGGAGAAGCCGGTCGGCCGCGACCTCAAGTCCTTCCGCGAGATCGACGACGCCGTGTCCCACGCCTTCAGCGAGGACCAGGTGTTCCGCATCGACCACTATCTGGGCAAGGAGACGGTCCAGAACCTGACGGCGCTGCGCTTCGGCAACACCATCTTCGAGCCGCTGTGGAACAATCTGACGATCGACCACGTCCAGATCACCATCGGCGAGACGGTGGGCGTCGGCGACCGCTGGCCCTATTACGACGAGTACGGAGCATTGCGCGACATGCTCCAGAACCACATGCTCCAGCTGCTGTGCCTGGTGGCCATGGAGCCGCCGTCGGACCTGGATCCGGAATCGCTGCGCAACGAAAAGGTCAAGGTGCTGCGGTCCTTGCGGCCCATCACCCCCGAAGAAGCCGAACGCGTCAGCGTGCGCGGCCAGTATGTGGCGGGCGTGTCCGAGGGCAAGCCGGTCAAGGGCTATGACGAGGAGCGCGGCGCGGATTCCGACACCGAGACCTTCGTCGCCATCCGCGCCGACATCGACAACTGGCGCTGGGCCGGCGTGCCCTTCTTCATGCGGACCGGCAAGCGTCTGCCCGAGAAGCGCACCGAGATCGTCATCCAGTTCAAGCCCGTTCCCCACTCGATCTTCGACAATGAAGAAGGCGAGGCGCCGGCCAACCGCATGATCATCGAGCTGCAGCCCGAGGAAGACATCTCGCTGACGGTGATGAACAAACGCCCCGGTCTGGACAAGCGGATGCAGCTCCAGCCCATCACCATGAGCCTGTCGTGGGGCGTTGACGGCAAGTCGGCCGCGCCGCCGCGCCGCCGCATCGCCTATGAACGTCTGCTGCTGGACGCCATGGCCGGCGACTCCACCCTGTTCGTCCGCCGCGACGAGGCGGAACAGGCCTGGAAATGGGTCGACGAGGTCGCCGAGGCCTGGGCCGAGTCCGGCCAGAAGCCCGACGAATATGTCGCCGGCACCTGGGGCCCCGACAGCGCCGACATGCTGATGATGCGCACCGGCCGCGACTGGAACACGACCAATGTCTGAGACGCCCGTGATCGAAACCTTCCCCACCGTCGACGCCTGGGCCGAGGCCATCGCCGCCCGCCTGTCCGAGACCCTGGGCGGCGCCGTCCGCGACAAGGGCGCCGCTGTCTTCGCCGGCCCCGGCGGCACGACCCCCGCCCCCGTCTATCGCCGCCTCGCCGCGACCGATCTGGACTGGGCCAGGATCGCCGTCACCCTGGTGGACGAACGCTACGTCCCCGAGACCTCGCCTGAGTCCAACGCCCGGCTGATCCGCGACGTCCTGCTGCAGGACAAGGCCGCAGCCGGCCGCTTCATCCCCCTCTATACGCCCGAGGTCACGGTGGACCGCGCCGCCATCGTCGCCGCCCACGCCCTGGCCGATGCGGGCGGGCGTTTCGACGCGGTCCTTCTCGGCATGGGGGAGGATGGCCATATCTGCTCCATGTTCCCCAACAGCCCCACCCTGAAGACCCTGCTGACCCCGACGCTGAAGCCGACCGTCCTGGGCGTGCCCCACGGCCGCGACGGCGCGGCGCCGACCATCGAGCGCCTGTCGATCAACCTGCCCTATCTGATGTCCGCCGGCCGGGTGATCCTGGGCCTGAAGGGCGAGGCCAAGCGCCGCGTCTTCGAGCAGGAGGCCCAGGGCGATCCCAGGATCCAGCCCATCGCCTCCCTGATCGCCGCCGGCGTTCCCCTTGAAGTTCTGTACACGGAAGCCAGCTGACATGACCCTGCACCCCACGGTGGCCGCGGTCACCGCCCGGATCGTCGAAAAGAGCCGCGCGACCCGCGCCGACTACCTGCGCCGCATGGACGCCGCCCGCGACAGCGGGACCGGCCGCGCCAAACTGTCCTGCGCCAACTGGGCCCACGCCTTCGCCGGCCAGACCATCGCCGACAAGCTGACGGCCATGGACGGGTCCAAGCCCAACCTCGGCATCGTCACCGCCTATAACGACATGCTGTCGGCCCACCAGCCGTTCGAACGCTTCCCCGGCGTAGTCCGCGAAGCGGTGCGTCAGGTCGGCGCGACGGCCCAGGTCGCCGGCGGCACCCCCGCCATGTGCGACGGCGTCACCCAGGGCCGCCCCGGCATGGAGCTGTCGCTGTTCAGCCGCGACGTCATCGCCATGTCCACGGGCGTGGCCCTGACGCATGACGCCTTCGACGCCGCCCTGATGCTGGGCGTCTGCGACAAGATCGTGCCCGGCCTGTTCATGGGGGCCCTGGCCTTCGGCCACCTGCCCGTCGTCTTCGCCCCCGCCGGCCCCATGCCCTCGGGCATTCCGAACGCCGAGAAGGCCCGCGTCCGCGCCGAGTACGCCCAGAACAAGGTCGATCGCCAGACCCTGCTGGAAAGCGAGATCGGCTCCTATCACTCGCCCGGCACCTGCACCTTCTACGGCACGGCCAACTCCAACCAGATGATGATGGAGCTGGCGGGCCTGCACATGCCCTCGACCGCCTTCGTCCATCCGGACACCGGCCTGCGCGACGCCCTGACCGCCGCCGCCGCCCAGCGCGCCGTCGAACTGGCCCGCAGCGGCGAATGCCGCATGGCCGACGTCATCGACGAGAAGTCCATCGTCAACGCCATCGTCGCCCTTCTGGCCACCGGCGGCTCGACCAACCACGCCATCCACCTGGTCGCCATGGCCCGGGCGGCGGGCGTGCTGATCGACTGGACCGACATGGACGAGCTGTCGTCCGTCACCCCCCTGCTGGCGCGGGTCTATCCCAACGGCTCGGCCGATGTGAACGCCTTCCAGGCCGCCGGCGGCGTCGCCTTCGTCGCCCGCGAACTGGCCCAGGCCGGCCATATCCACTCGGACGTGACCACCATCATGGGCAAGGGAATCGAGCCCTATTTCCAGGAGCCGTCGATGGTGGACGGCCAGCTGGTCTGGCGCGACGGGGTCAAGGAAAGCCTGGATCTCGACATCCTGCGCCCCGCCTCCAACCCCTTCGACAAGGAGGGCGGCCTGCGCCTGGTCAAGGGCGACCTGGGCCGCGCGGTCATCAAGGTCTCGGCGGTCAAGCCCGAGAACCGCATCGTCGAGGCCCCCGCCGCCGTCTTCGAGACCCAGGAGGACGCGCTGCAAGCCTTCAAGGACGGCAAGCTGTTCCGCGACGTCGTCGTGGTCCTGCGCTTCCAGGGCCCCAAGGCCAACGGCATGCCCGAACTGCACAGCCTGTCGCCGGCCCTGTCCGTCATCCAGGACAAGGGGTTCAAGGTCGCCTTCGTCACCGACGGCCGCATGTCGGGCGCCAGCGGCAAGACCCCCGCCGCCATCCACGTCTCGCCCGAGGCCCTGGCCGGCGGCCCCCTGGCCCATGTGAAGGACGGGGATGTCATCCGTCTGGACGCCGAGGCCGGGGTTCTGACCACGGTGGGCGTCGGCGATCTGTCGGCCCGTCCCGCCGCCGCCCGCGCCGCCGCCAACGCGGCGGGCACGGCCTGGGGCTATGGCCGCGAGTTGTTCGCGGCCTTCCGCCACGTCGTCACCACCGCAGAAGAAGGCGCCACCGTCTGCTTCGCCTTCCCCAGCGGCGCCCAATCGCATACGGACACGCCGCCCGATCCCAACTTCGTCGACCGGACCGTGGACGCCTGATCCACCGAACCGACCGCAGGAAACGACCCCATGAATGACAAGACCCTCCTCGTCGGCGACGTCGGCGGCACCAACGCCCGTTTCGCCCTGGCCCGGATGGTGGACGGCAAGCCCGTGCTGGACCACCATGAGAGCTTCCCGGCCGAGCGCTATCCCACCTTCCTGAAGGGCGTCGCCGCCTTCATCGACGGCTGCGAGATCAAGCCGACCGGCGGCGTCATCGCCGTGGCCGGCCCCGTCACTGACGGCGCCATCGACCTGACCAACTCGCCCTGGCAGGTGTCCGAGAGCGAGCTTCAGACCCTGGGCCTGAAGCCGGTCAAGCTGATCAACGACTTTGAAGCCCTGGCCTGGGGCGCCCCCGTGGTGCCCGAGGACCAGCTGGAAAGCCTGGGCGGTCCCGTCGACGGCGACCCCCACTGCACCGTCGCGGTGCTCGGCCCCGGCACCGGCTTCGGCGTCTCCGCCCTGGTGCGCGACGCCCACGGCAAGGAGATGGCCATGCCGTCGGAAGGCGGCCACGCCTGTTTCCCCCCCGGCGATCCGGTCGAGGACGAGATCCTGCGCATCCTGCGCCGCCGCTATGACCGCGTCTCCATCGAACGCCTGATCTGCGGCCCCGGCCTGCTGAACATGCACCGCGCCCTGGCCGAGATCGACGGCCGCGAGACCCATATCGAGGATCCGGCCCAGATCACCGAGACGGCGATGAAGGACCCCAACAGCCCCTGCGGCGCCACCCTGGCCCGTTTCTGCGCCATCCTGGGCGCGGTCGCCGGCGACATCGCCCTGACCACCGGCGCGCGCGGCGGCGTCTATATCGCCGGCGGCATCGTCCCGCGCATCCTGCCCTTCATCAAGGCCAGCCCCTTCCGCCAGCGGTTCGAGCGCAAGGGTCGGTTCAAGGACTATATGGCCGAGATTCCGACCAAGGTGATCATGCACAAACATGCGGCCCTGCTGGGCGCCGCCCGCGTCGCCTTCGCCGAAGCCGAGGGCTGAGGCCTCACGAAAATATCACGGCGGCGTGAACCCATCCGCCGCCGTGACGTTTCCCCCGCTCCAAAAACGGAAGGAAACGCCATGAAGAAGTTCGCCATCGCCGCCGCCTCGCTGTTCGTGCTCTCGGGCGTCGCCGCCTGCGGTGAAAGCGCCGCCGACCGGGCCGCCGAAAGCCGCGCCGACGCCGTCGAGGCCACGGGCGAAGCCCGCGCCGACCAGCTGGAAGCCCAGGCCGACGCCGCCCCGACCGACGCCCAGGAAGACGCCCTGAACCGTCAGGCCGACCAGGTCGAGGAAAACGCCGACCGTCGCGCCGACCAGATCGAGCAACAGGGCGGCGACGCCGACCGCGGCATGACCACCCACAACACCCCGACCACCAACTAGGGTCGGCGCCTAGGCGATCCGTCGCCCCGTCCCCCGTCCGTCATCCTCGGGCTTGACCCGAGGACCGGGCGCGGGGCGGTCTGTGCTTCGCGTGTTCGCACCAGCGGCGGATCATCCGATCCTCGGGTCAAGCCCGAGGATGACGGGAGGGCGGCCACGGCACGAAGGCGCTGGTCCGCTTCACATAGTCCGCGTACCCCGGCCGCGACCTGTTGATCGCCTTCTCCGTAATCCCGATCCCCGACCAGCGCGTCAGGGTGAAGGTCAGGAAGATCGGCCCCGCGATCGACCACAGGCCGACGCCCGTCTCCGCCGCGATCAGCCACAGCCCCCACCAGACGCAGGCGTCGCCGAAATAGTTCGGATGCCGCGTATAGCGCCACAGGCCGGTGTCCAGCACCTTGCCCTTGTTCGCCGGATCGCGCTTGAACGCCGCCAGCTGGGCGTCGCCGACGCTTTCGAACACGATCCCGACCACCGCCAGCACCGCCCCGAGCCCGGCCATCACGCCCAGCCCCGGCTGGGCCGCCACCTGACCCATCTGCACCGGCAACGACGTCAGCCAGGCCAGCACGGCCTGGGGCAGAAACACGAACAACAGCGCCGTCTTGCCGAAGGACCAGCCGTGGGACTTTTCCTGATCCTCGACGATCTGCACATACCGCCCATCCGCCCCGCTGGCCCGCCAGCGCCGGAACAGGTGCCAGCCCAGCCGCAGCGCCCAGACCGCGCACAGCCCCACCAGCAGCCCCTTGCGCGCCGGATCGCCCTCGGCGCGCGGCAGGGTCGCCAGCGCCAGCAGCAACATGCCCAGCGGCCAGACCGCATCGATGAAACTGACGTCCTTCAGCTTCAGCGCGACCAGCCACAGGCCGAGCATCACGGCGACGATCAGGGCCAGGTTCAGTCCCAGCAAGATAAAGATGTCGATCAGGGTCATGAGCCTGATACGGCGGCCGTCGGCCGATGGATGGCGCCTAGGCCGGTTCGACCACCGTCAACTCAGGCCACCGCCCCCGCGCGTTCTCGATGGTCTTGGCCCAGCCCTTGGCCAGCGGCCGGTTGGGGTTCGGCCGCACGACCATTGCGAATACATCCTCCAGCCCGAACGGCGCCGCCACGGTGATCGTGTCGTCCGCATCCAGCCGCACCCCGACGGCGAAGGTCGGGGCCACGAACCGGCCCAGGGCTTCGTCGGTCGAGTGCAACGGCTCATAGGGTTCGCCGAACCGGTTCTGGAACCACAGGTGGACCCGCGCCTGATTGCGGACCTCGACCTGGCTGCGGAAGGGCTCGTCAAAGGCGGCGGCGACCTGTTGGATCACGACGTCCTCGGCCGCGTAGGACAGGTCCGAACCGTCGAAATAGGCCAGGTCATAGTCCTTGATCCCGTATCCCGCCGGCCGTCCCGTCCTGGCGTTCCACACCGCCTGATAGACTGCCCCCGACACCAGCCGCAAGTCGGGCAGGTCCAGCCCCCGCACCGTCCGCAAGACGTGCATCAGGCCGGGATCGGCGCGGACGATTTCGATTAGCTTCAGGCTCAGGGCGTCGCTCATCGCCTACCCTTAGCCTCCCCGTCCGATCAACGGGAGACGTCGCCCGGTTTCATCCCCAGCACTCTCTCTCCCCGTCATCCCAGGGCTTGTCCCTCGGATCCATACTCCCGGTATCGAAGAGGCGCACCGCGCGGAAACACCGAGCGTATGGATCCTCGCCACAAGGGCGAGGATGACTAACCCAAACCTTGTTTGCAGTGGGGAACAGGGTGGAAAGAGAGTCTAGTCACGGCTAGGCTTCGCTCATGAACACAGCGCCCCGGTCCACTGACGAGAAACTGAGAGAACTCTCTCGGGCGCTGGACGTGCTCGAACGCGAGAGCGCCGTGGTAGAATCGCCAGAAGCGCCGAAGCCTCCTCCCCGGGCCAAACGCGGCTCAGGCAATATGTTCGCAGACAAATTGAAGCTGTTCTTCGCCGCGCTCTATGCGGCGTTCGCCTTGCTGGCGCTTTACACAGGCGGCCTTCCTTCGAGTTGGTCGGAATTCTGCGCCGGATTCGTCGTCCCCGGTTTGGCCGCCACCTTCTTGTACTTCTTCTACAAGGGCGCGTGGTCTCGGGCGAAGAGATTCAAGAAGCCCTTCACGCCCTAGACTGCCCCTACCCCCGCACTGGCCAGCCGTGATCCAGCGGCCCATGCCCGCCGCCCAAGCCGGGCGCCCGCCGGATCGCCTCGCCGACATAGGCCCAGGCTTCCGCCACCGCGACCTCCAGCGGCCGGCCCAGGGCCAGGCCCGCCGCGCAGGCGCTGGCCAGGGTGCAGCCGGTGCCGTGGGTATGGCGGGTGTCGATCCGCTCGGCCTCCAGCACCGTCTCCCCGTCGGCCGTCATCAGCAGGTCGATCACCGTCGGCCCGTCCACATGACCGCCCTTCATCAGCACCGCCCGCGCCCCCATGGCCAGCAAGGCCTCGCCCGCCCGCCGCTGGCCGTCGATGTCGCGCACCGCCAGCCCGGTCAGGGCCTCGGCCTCGGGCGCATTGGGGGTCAGAAGGGCCGCGCGCGGGATCATCAGCCGCTTCACCGCCTCCACCGCCGCATCGGGCAGCAGCGGATGGCCGCCCTTGGCCACCATGACCGGATCGACCACAGCCGGGGCGTCCGCCTCGTCCAACAGGGCCGCGACCGTCTCGACTACCTCGACCGAGCCCAGCATGCCGGTCTTGAAGGCGTCGGTCCCGATATCCTCCAGCACCGCCCGCGCCTGGGCCGCGATCAGTTCCAGCGGCAGCGGATGGACGCCGTGAACCCCCAGGGTGTTCTGCACCGTGATCGCCGTGATCGCCGTGGCGGCGAACCCGCCCATCATCGTCACCGCCTTGATGTCGGCCTGGATCCCGGCGCCCCCGCCGCTGTCCGACCCGGCCAGGATCAGGACCCGGCCCATTTTTCTTTCGCTACCGCCGCCCGCGCGGCGGGCGTCTGCTTGAGCGGGGCTCATGCGTGCGCCCCCGAGAACAGCTTCAGCCCGACGATCCCCGACACGATCAGCAGGATGCACACCGCCCGCACCGCCGTCGCCGGCTCGCCATAGACGACGATCCCCACCAGGGCCGCGCCCACGGCGCCGATCCCGGTCCAGATCGCATAGGCCGTGCCGATCGGCAGCTTCTGCGTCGCCACCCACAACAGGATCATGCTGGCCGCCAGCGCGACCAGCACGCCCAGCGAGGTCAGCGGCCTTTGCAGGCTGACGTTCTTCAGGCCGGACGCCCACAGCACTTCCAGCAGACCGGCGACGACCAGCGTCACCCACGGATTGATCGACATGACCCAGGACATGCCGCCCAGATGGCCCAGCCGGTCCGCCGGGGCAAGCGTCGGCTTACCCGCCCAGCGGCCCCTTGAAGATGAAGAAGGCCCCCAGGCCGATGAAGCCGAACCCGACCAGATGGTTCACCGTCAGCTTCTCGCCCAGGTACAGCACCGAGAATCCGGCGAAGACCAGCAGGGTGATCACCTCCTGCATCGTCTTCAGCTCCGCCGCCGAATAGACCTGATGCCCGATCCGGTTGGCCGGCACCGCCAGCCAGTATTCGAAGAAGGCGATCCCCCAGCTGGCCATGACCAGCAGCCACAGCGGCTTGTGATCGAACTTCAGGTGTCCGTACCAGGCGAAGGTCATGAAGACGTTCGACAGGGCCAGCATGACGATGGGGGCGATATAGGGGCTCAGAGGCATGGGCTTTGATCAGGACGACGGTTCGCTTCGCCCCTACACCGGCCGCGACCTCGCGTCGCGGGTCTTCAGCCCGCCGCCGCCACCGCGGCCTGCAGCTTCAGCGCCTGGACCGTCTCGCGCACGTCATGGACCCGCACCATCCGCGCCCCGCGCCGCGCCCCCTCCAGCGCCAGGGCCAGCGAGCCGCCCAGCCGGTCGGTCGCCTCGACCGCCGTGGGATCGACCGCCTGGATCGTCCGCTTGCGGCTGGCCGCGTACAGCACCGGGAACCCCAGCGCGACCAGTTCGCCCAGCCGCGCCGTCAGCGCCATATTGTGCTCCAGCGTCTTGCCGAACCCGATGCCCGGATCCAGCCAGATATTCTCCCGCGCCACCCCCGCCGCCATCGCCGCCTCGGCCCGGTCGCGCAGATAGTCCCGCACCTCCGCCACGACGTCGCCATAGCGGGGGTCGGCCTGCATGGTCCGCGGCTCGCCCTTCATGTGCATCAGCACCACCGCGCAGCCCAGCTCGGCCGCGACCGCCAGACTGTCGGGCGCCTGGCTCAGGGCCGTCACATCGTTCCACATCGTCGCCCCGGCCGCCACGGCGGCGCGGGCCACGGCGGGCTTCATCGTATCGACGCTGATCGGCCCGCCCCAGCGCGCGCGAACCGCAGCGATAACCGGCGCGACCCGCTCGATCTCCTCGGCCTCGCCCACCGGCTCCGCCCCCGGCCGGGTGCTCTCGCCCCCGATGTCGAGCACGTCCGCCCCCTGCTCGACCAGCCGCATCGCATGGTCCACCGCCGCCGCCGTCGAGGTCCACCGCCCGCCGTCCGAGAAACTGTCCGGCGTGACGTTCACGATCCCCATGACCTGCGACAAGACGGACATCGGCGAGGTTTGACTTTCACGCTTCATGAGATCAGCCTCTAGACGTGATCACCCCGCTCGTCAGCCAGGCTCGACGCCTTTCTTACGCAGGACGCCTCGTCGCAGGCGACTGACCCGGAACGGCCGCGCGCCTTTCGCCCCGTTCCGGGCGACGATCTGAAACCCGATTATCCTCAGCCTTCATGTGACGCGCGAACGCGCGCCTGCAGGCGTCTGCGATCAAAGAGCCGAACCATGACCCAATCCACCGCCCGAACCGCGTCTCCCTCGCGCCCCGACATCTTTCTCAGCGCCAGGGACCACCAGACCCTGTCGCGCCTGGTGGGCGACATGCCTGCTGAAGGCGTCGCCGGCCTGTTGCAGGAGGAGCTGGAACGCGCCGTCATCTGCGAGCCCGGCGATCGGCCCAGGGGCGCGGCGCCGCTTCACCGCTGGCTGCACTATGTCGATGGCCGTTCGCCCCAGCCGCGCCGCATCCAGATCGTCCTGCCGAACGAGGCGGACATCGACGCAGGCAAGGTGTCCGTCCTGTCCTACGTCGGCGCCGGCCTGATCGGCCTCGTGGAGGGCCACACCATCGCCTGGACCGATCCATCGGGCGCGGACCGCCGCCTGACCCCGGTCATGATCGAGGATCCGGAAACCCCCGGCGGCGACTAACGCCCGATCAGCCCGCCCAGCGCCTCCAGATAGCCGGCGAAGGCCTTGCGGCCCTCGGGGGTGATCGACACCCGCGTCAGGGGCTTGTTGTTGACGAAGCTCTTGGCCACGGCGACGTAGCCGGCTTCCTCCAGCTTCTTGATGTGGACCGACAGATTGCCCTGGGTCGCCTCCAGCACCGTCTTCAGCTCGGTGAAGTCAGCGGCCTCGGCGTCGGCCAGATAGACCATGATCCCCAGCCGCATGCGGCCGTGGATGACCTCGTCGATCCGCCCCAGGTCGTTCAGCCCCATGGGTCAGCCGGCGTCCGCATCGACGGTGCGCTTCTTCAGCGCCTCGCGGGTGATGATCCAGCCCGGTCCCGCGAACAGCAGGAACAGCGCCGCCGTGGCGACATACAGATAGACCAGCGGCTGGCGCACCAGCAGCCCCAAGGCCACTGCCGTCGCCCATCCTCCCAGCGAAGCCGCCAGCATCCAGCCCTTCTTCTTCAGGGTCCAGGCCACATACCAAGCCGCTGACTGAAGGGCGAAGATCATGGCCGGGTAATAGAGCCAGACGGCGAAATCCCCGTCCCGCGCCGCGCCGAAGCCGAAGACGATAATGATGGCCAGATTGGCCATGCCCGCCCCGCTGAAGGCCGCGTTCAGGGTCCGGGTCACGATGGGGCTGGCCTTGGGTCGCTTGCGGTCCTCGCGGATGGCCCAGACCATCACCACCAGGAAGGCGATGGTGATCCCGGCGACGAAGCCCAGGCTGACCGGGCCCGGCCAGCGGACCACGCCTAGCGACTGGCCGATGTGAACCAGGCACTGCAGGCCGTACAACAGGCCGCCGGCCAGATACATGACGCCCATGGTCAGGGTCGCGCGCGGATCGCCCCCGCCCTGGACGATGGACCTCAGGAAGGCCAGATCGGCCTCGGGCGTGCTGCGGGACGTGTCGATCATCGATGATTCCTCTGCGGCGGGCGCGTTCCTCGGATGGACGCGGCGGCCGGGGTTGGCAAGCTATTCGGCGGGTGACAGAGCGGGCTCGGGGCTGCGCCGCCAGGAAACCCGGCGGCCGTTCAGCCAGCGGCCCATGAAGCTATGGCGGATCAGAAGTTCATAGCTGGCCAGCGAGACGGTCAGCACCCCGCCGACGACCAGCGCCAGCTTAACCGGCCACGCCATGGCCCAATCCTGAACCAGCACCTGGGCCGCCATCACCAGCGGCAAATGGACGATATAGATCCAGTATGAGGCGTCGGCGAGATAACGCCGCGTCCGGCTGTGCCCCCCGAAGAACCGCAGCGCCAGAGCCATGGCCGCAAAGGCCGAGGCGTAGGTCGCCACCCCGAACGTCGCCGCCGCCATCGCCTTGGTCGCCGGATCGGCCACGGGGACCAGACGTGGGTCCGGCCCGCCCGCCAGCATCAGGGCCGTCGCGCCGGCTCCCATCGCCAGTCCCAGATAGGCCGGCCACCAGGCCTGTATGCGGGCCAACAGGTCGCGCCGGCGGTCCAGCAGGGCGCCGAAACCGAAGGCCAGGCCGAACCCGACCAGGGCCGGGGTATTGGGGATCAGTCCCGCGTCCGGCGTCGGCACGCCGAAGAAGGCGATCCAATTCGGCTGGAACCACAGGGCCAGCGCGAGCGGCGCACCCAGAACGAACGGGCCCCACGGCCCGATCAGTCCGGCGGTCATGCGATCGATCACCCGCCCCCAGGCGCCGGTCCGGTCCAGAAGGACAAACGGCGCCCTTAGAACCAGAAGGGCGACATAGAAGATCAGCAGCACCCACAGGAACCACAGATGGGTCAATGGGATGTTGGTCCAGTCATATTCAGGCGTCGGCGGCGCATCGGCGGCCGTCATGCCCTGCAGGCCCGCGTTCCAGATCAGCACCACGACGATGGCTGTCAGCACCGGCCCCCAGAAGACGGCCAGCGGCGCAGCGATCCGGACCAGGCGGTTCTTCACGAACCCCCACACGCCCGCGCGCGCCAGCATCATGTGGGCGAACAGACCGGCGATCAGGAAGAAGGTCGTCATCCGGAACAGGTGGATGACGAAGAACAGCCCGCTGGCCCACACCGACCGCTGGTCGTCGCCGACGATCCAGATCTGCGTCGGAAAGAAGGACATCGAGCCGTGGAGCACCACGCCCAAGAGCAAGGCCCCGCCTCTCAGCGCGTCAAGCCCGTGAAGACGCTCGGATGAACCCGTCTCTGACATCGACATGACGCTCTCCCGTTCTGGATAACGCTGTATGTCATAGACTAGTCTGTATTGCAAACTAGTTCACAGGAATCCTAACGCTGCTTGTCGGACTGGGGCGATGGGTGTGGCGACGCAGGCAAAGAAAAACCCGCCGGGAGATCGCTCCCGGCGGGTTCATTCAACATCGTCATCCTCGGGCTCGACCCGAGGACCGGATGTTCAACCGCGTTGCGTCAAAGGCGACGCACAGCCTGATCCCGCGCCGATCCTCGGGTCAGGCCCGAGGATGATGGAGAGAACGGAGACATCCCGCCTCAGTGAACCGTCGGCACGCTGGTCGCGGCCGGAGCGGCGACCGCAATCTCGACCGTGGTTCCGTCCGACACCGGCGTCACCGGCACCGAGACCGAGGGCCCGGCGTTGGGGAAGTTGTTCTCGTCGCGGTTCGGGGCGACGCCCTTCTCCAGCAGGTCCTTGATCTCCTCGCCCGACAGGGTCTCGTACTCCAGCAGGGCCTGCGACAGCTTCTCGTGATGATCGGCCTTGGTCGTCAGGATCTTGCGGGCCTCGTCCCAGCCCGAGGCGACCAGACGGCGGACCTCCTCGTCGATGGTGCGGGCCGTCTCTTCCGAGACGTTCTGGCTGCGCGCGACGGAGTGGCCCAGGAAGACCTCTTCCTGATTGTCGCCGTAAGCCACCGTGCCCAGCTTCTCGGAGAAGCCCCAGCGCGTGACCATGGCCCGGGCCAGCTTGGTCGCCTGTTCGATGTCCGACGAGGCGCCCGAGGTGATGTTCTCCTTGCCGAAGATCAGCTCCTCGGCCACCCGGCCGCCGGCCATGATGGCGATCCGGTCGATCATCTGCTGGTATTTCATCGAATAGCGGTCGCCTTCCGGCAGCTGCATCACCATGCCCAGGGCGCGGCCGCGCGGGACGATGGTCGCCTTGTGCACCGGGTCGGCCATCTTGACGTTCATGGCGACGATGGCGTGACCGGCCTCGTGATAGGCGGTCAGGCGCTTCTCTTCCTCGTTCATCGCCATCGAGCGACGTTCCGAGCCCATCATCACCTTGTCCTTGGCGTCCTCGAAGTCGCGGTGCGTGACCATGCGACGGTCCTTGCGGGCCGCCGTCAGGGCCGCCTCATTGACCAGATTGGCCAGGTCGGCGCCCGAGAAGCCGGGCGTGCCGCGCGCGATGGTCTTGACGTTGACGTCGGCGGCCAGGGGCACGTCCTTCATGTGGACGCGCAGGATGCGTTCGCGGCCCGAGACGTCGGGGTTCGGCACCACCACCTGGCGGTCGAAACGGCCGGGACGCAGCAGGGCGGGGTCCAGCACGTCGGGACGGTTGGTGGCGGCGATCAGGATGATGCCTTCATTGGCCTCGAACCCGTCCATCTCGACCAGCAGCTGGTTCAGCGTCTGTTCGCGCTCGTCGTTGCCGCCGCCCAGGCCGGCGCCGCGATGGCGGCCGACGGCGTCGATCTCATCGATGAAGATGATGCACGGCGCGTTCTTCTTGGCCTGTTCGAACATGTCGCGCACGCGGCTGGCGCCGACGCCGACGAACATCTCGACGAAGTCCGAGCCCGAGATCGAGAAGAAGGGCACGCCGGCTTCACCGGCCACGGCGCGGGCCAGCAGGGTCTTGCCGGTGCCGGGAGGGCCGACCAGCAGGGCGCCCTTGGGGATCTTGCCGCCCAGGCGCTGGAACTTGCCCGGATCCTTCAGGAAGTCGACGACCTCCTGCAGTTCCTCCTTGGCCTCGTCCACGCCGGCGACATCGTCGAAGGTCTTGCGGCCCTTGTGCTCGGTCAGCAGCTTGGCCTTGGACTTACCGAAGCCCATGGCGCCGCGCGCCCCGCCCTGCATCTGGCGCATGAAGAAGATCCACACCCCGACCAGCAGCGCGATCGGCAGGATCCCCATCAGCAGGCTCATCCAGATCGACTGGCGCGTGGTCTTGGCGTCGACGTTGACGTTGGCGGCCAGCATGGAATTGACCAGCTGCTCGTTCGGGTAGGGGGTTGTGGCGGTGAAGCGGCCGTTGTTCTTGTAGACGCCGTTCACCTGGTCGCCGCGAATGGTGGCTTCCTTGACGTCGCCGGCCTCGACCCGCTGCACCAGCTGGGAATAGGTGATTTGTTCGGGGCGGCCGGCGCCCTGAGCGCCCTGGGCGCCCATGCCGGTCACGGCTCCGCCTTGCGACACGGCGGCGTAGGCCGCGAGCAAGGCCAGGATGATAACGCCCGTGATCGCCAGATTTCGCAGGTTCATTGAGGTCCTCGGTCGTCCGCCGGCCCGGATTGAGCCCACGGTCTGGATTGTCTGTCACCGAAAATAGGCGCTTCGGCTGCGTTACGCCATGGCGGCGCAATCAGATCGTCTTCATGCGTCGTTTCGTCCAGCGCCAGCCTGAGCCGTTCCGCGACAAGCTCGCGCCGTTCGACCCCCGCGCCTGCAAGAACCGGCCCGGCCTGGCCGTCCCGGATCAGGACGGGCGCCGCCCCCCGCGCCGCCGCCGGCGCCCGGTTCACCGCCGCTCGATCCGCCGCCGACAGGGCCGACAGCCGCCCCCGCGCCGGGGCGACCGACCAGCCGGCCCCCGACGCCCGAAAGGCGAACCGGCCGTCCCACACCGCCTCGACGCCGGGATGCAGCAACAGCGGCGGCGGCGCGCGGCGCGCCAGTTCCCCGGCCTCGCGCATCAGCAGAATCGTCTCGCCGTCCGCCTCGACCCGCGCCCCGCACAGGGCGGCGGCGAAATCCTCGCCCACCTGCAGCCGTTGCATCAGCCGGTCCAGCCGATCCCCGCGCGGCGGCGTCGCCCCGCCGCCGACACAGACCAGGGCCGCCGCCAGCCCCCTGGCCCGCACGTCGCGCGCGATCCGCACCGTCCCGTCGTGGTTCGCCGTGATCCCTTCGGACGACGGGCGGTCCCGCCCCGCCGCCGCCCCGTCCGGAACCGTCCCCGCCAGCGCCCGCCGCGCGCGGCTGCGGCCGAAGCGGGGGTCGGCGTTGGCAGGATCCTCGATCCACTCCGCCCCCTGCCCGGCCAGCCAGGCCCGCAAGGTCTCGCGGCGTTCATCCAGCAGGGGCCGCAACAGCATCAGGCCCCGCCCCTCGGGCCAGACCGGCGACGGCGACCATTCGCGCACCCGCCCCAGGGTCGAGCCCTCGGCCCGCATCAGATCCGCCTCCGCGATGTCGTCGGCCGTATGGGCGAACAGCACGACCCGCGCCCCGATCGCCCGCGCCGCCTCGGCGATCAGCCGATGACGCGCCGCCCGCGCCGCCGCCGTCAGTCCGGTCGCGGGCTTGTCCCCGTCCCAGACCAGTCCGCGCCAGTCCGCGCCCGCCGCCCGCGCCGCCTCGCCCGCAAACCGGGTCCAGTCGGCGCTGGCCGGGTTCAGTCGGTGATCAACGCTCAAGGCCGTCAGCGGCCGCCCTCGCGCCCTGGCCCAGGCGGCGGCCAGTCTCAACAGGGCGATGGAATCCCCCCCGCCCGACAGGGCCAGGGCGACCGGCTGGGGGGCGTCAGAACTCAGCCGCCGATCCAGCCGCGCAAAGACCCGAGCGACAAGGCCCGTATCGGTTCCGTCGATCCCGGGCCTCAGCTGCACCCGTTGGCGGTCTTCATCTGGGTCGCGCGGGCCTTCAGCGTGTCCGAGGCGGCGGGCGCATAGCGGCGCGTGAACTCGCCCAGGGCCGCGCAGCCCTGGGTCTTGCGGTTGGTGGCGAACAGGGCGTCGGCCAGTTTCAGCGTCGTATCGGCGGCCCAGCCGATGCGCGGCCAGTCCTTCAGGGCGGCGGCGTAGAAGGGCACGGCGCCGGCCTTGTCGTTCGACGAGGCGCGGATGTCGCCCAGACGGGAATTGGCCTCGCGCGCCTGGGGCGTGTCGGGCCAGGCGGCGACCACGGTTTCAAGCGCCCGCGCGCCGCGCGCTCGGTCGCTGCTCATCAGCTGCACCGCCGCGGCCAGATCCTGGGCTGCGTCGCCGGTCGGGGAATGGGCTTCGATGGGGGCGTTCAGCTCGGCCGCCGTCTCCAGCTTCTCGATCCGGGCCTCGGCGTCCAGCAGCCGGGCGCGCAGGGCGGCGGTGTCGCGCTGGGCCTCGTCCAGCTGGAAGGTCAGCCGCTCGTTGTCGCCGTTGATGCGGCGCACCGTGGCTTCCAGGTCCTCAAGACGCTGGTTCATCAGGCCGAACTGGCCCTGCAGGGTGACGACCTCTGGGTCGGGCTCGACCAGCACCGGCTCGCCGGCGGCGTTGCGCTGGGTCAGGGCGCGCTCCAGCCGACGGACATTGCGATCCAGCTGTTCCAGCCGGCGCTTGTCCCATTCGATCGGCTGCATGATGTTCGGCGCCGCCTGCTGGGCGACGGCGCCCCCGGCGATCAGGACCAGGCCGACGGCCGTGGCGGCGAAGGCGCGGCTGCGCATGAAGGAGAGCTTGAAGGTCATGGGTCGCTAGGTTCCACCGATTTGGGGCCGCCGCAAGGCAGGGTCAGTGCCCCAGCCCCAGATAGACGATGGCCATGACGAACAGGCCGATCACGATGTTGCAGAAGAACAGCAGCAGGACCGTCCGCCACAGGGCCGAAAAGATCGACAGACTGTACGCCCCCTTCAGCTGGGCGAACACATGGACGGGGATGGCGGCCACGCCGATGGCGGTGACCAGTCCCCCCAGCGGGCCGTTTATCGTTCTGGCCAGGACGATGACCATCAACAGCAGGGCCATGAAGGTCAGCGAATACAGCACGAACACCCCATGATCATACAGGGTGAAGCCGCGTCGCCACAGGAACAGCAAGGCCAGGAACGGGATCGAGAACGGCACCAGCAGGAAGGCGAACTTGTACATCGTCTGCTGCAGCTTGTAGAGGGCCAGGTCCGGGTTCTGGAGTTTTTTCAAGACTGTAGCCCCGAACCCGTGGTCATCCTTGTCGGCCTCGTGGCCCATGACCTTCAGCTTGGTCGTGCCGCCCGACACATCCTCGCCCGAGGCGATGTCCTTGATGCTGGCCTGCCAGCTGCCCGGCTTGAGCCCGTCGGCCCGCCCCTGGCTCTGCTCGGTTTCCAGTCGCGCCAGCGCCGCGCGCTTCTGCGCCACCAGGGCCTCGCCGGCCTTGATCCCCATGTCGGCCATGCCGGAGGGGTCGCTGGCGGCTTCGGCGCGGGCCTCGGCCAGACCGCGCTCCGCCTCGAGCAATTCCTGACGCTGCTCCTGAATGTCGCCGGCCAGCACCACGGGCGCCGACGGCTGGGGCATGAAGCTCAGCGCGAAGAACATGACGAACAGGGTGAACAGGAAGATCGCCAGCGGCGACACATAGCGGGTCCGCCGGCCCTCCACCCATTCCCGCGTCAGCCGGCCGGGATTGAAGGCCAGCAGCGGCAGGGTCCGCCAGACGCGGGCGTCGAAATGCATGACCCCGTGCAACAGCTCCTCGCCCAGGTGCAGCAAGGTGCGGTGCACATGGGTCGCCTGGCCGCAGTTGGCGCAGAAATTCCCGCTGGTCGCCGCGCCGCAGTCGGAACAGACGCCATGCCCCGCCTCGCCCGCATGCCCCGTCGGCTTCTCGACCGCCCCCGCGATCAGTCCCCCGGTGATCGCGCCACCGGCCCCTTCGATATCCAAACGCCAATCCCCCGATCGAATCCGCCGCCACCTTGATCACCCGGCAGGCAAAAAGAAAGAGGCGCCGGCCTTGGCCGACGCCTCCATCCGTCTCGTCCGGCCAGTCGTCTCAGCGCGGGGCGCCCGAGACGATGGCGGTGTGGGCGTTGCGGTTGCGCGCCCAGCTGTCCTCGCTGGACCCCTCGGCGATCGGACGCTCCTTGCCGTAGCTGATGGTGTCGATGCGGCCGGCCGGCACGCCGCGATTGATCAGATAGGTGCGCACGGCCTCGGCGCGGCGGGCGCCCAGGGCCAGGTTGTATTCGCGGGTGCCGCGTTCGTCGGCGTTGCCTTCGATGCGGACGGTCACCTGCGGATAGCGCTGCAGCCACTGGGCCTGGGCGTCCAGGCGCGGCATGGCTTCCGAACGGACGTCATAGGAATCCAGGTCGAAATAGATGCGGTCGCCGACGTTGACGACGAAGTCCTGTTCCGTGCCGGGGGCGGCGGCGCCCATGTTGCCGCCCGTCACCGGACCGGTCGGGGCGGTCGGATAGGCCGGGCCTGTCGGCGCGGTCTCCGGAGCGGCGGGCACGACGCCTTCGACCGGCTTGCGGGCGCAGGCGGCCATGGCGGCGACGGCGCAGCCGACCATGGCCAGGGTGATGATGCGGGAAGTCTTCATGGGGTCGTCTCCTGACACTTTGAAATTAGGACGGAGGCCTAAAGCTTGGCCATACAGTTTGCCCGGGCCCGATTTCGAGCGCCAGACGGAATAACACACTGTTGAGCCGAACGGGCTCAGCTCGGGCAGCTGTCGGCCCCCTGGCCATAGCCCAGGTTCGACGGCGGCGTGTCCAGCAGGGGCGACCAGGCCGGGTCGGTGCCGCGGCCGTTATAGCCCGCCTGGGCCACAACCCGCCCCGACAGGTCCACGGTCCACAGCCGCGTGTCCCCGCCCCGCGTCTGGCGCGCGAACATCACATAGCGGCCGTTGGGGGCCCAGTTCGGGCCTTCCTCGAAATAGCTGGACGACAGGATGCGTTCGCCCGACCCGTCGGCGTTCATCACCCCGGTCGAGAACCGGCCGCCGCCGCTCTTGGTGAAGGCGATCAGATTGCCCGTCGGGCTCCAGGCCGGCGCCGTATAGGTTCCGCCGCCGCGCGAGATCGGCCGCTGGCCCGAGCCGTCGGCCCGCATCACATACAAGCGCGCCTGGCCCGACCGGTCCGAGTTGAACACGATCTGGCTGCCGTCCGGGCTGAACGACGGCGAGGTGTCGATGCCGGGGTCCGACGTCAGGCGCGACAGCTGCCGGCTGCGCAGGTCCATCACATAGATGTCGGTATTGCCGCCCCGGATGATCGAGAAGGCGATCTTGTTGCCGTCGTTCGAGAAGCGCGGCGCCAGCACCTGGCCGTCGAACTCGCCCAGGCTTTCGGTGCGGCCCGTGGTCAGGTTGCGCAGATAGATCCGGCTATAGTCCTTGCCCAGCGCCACATAGGTGATCTCGTCCGGCTGCGAGGTCGAGAAGCGCGGCGACATGATGATCTCGTCGCCCTGGGTCAGATAGGTGGGATTGAACCCGTCCTGGTCGGCGATGGTCAGGCGGTTGATCCGGTTCAACTGCGTCCCCTCTTCCGAGACGAAGACGACCCGGGAATCGAAGAAGCCGGTCTCGCCGGTCATCCGCTGATAGATGACGTCCGAAATCTTGTGCGCGATCCGGCGCCACTGCTCCTGGGTGGCGGTGAACTGATAGCTGACCAGCTGGCACTGACGATACGGGTCATACAGGCGGAAGCCGACATCCAGCCGACCGTCGCCGCGCGGCGTCACCCCGCCGTACAGCACCGCCTGCGCCCCGATCTGGGTCCACTGCGGGAAGTTGGGCGCATTGGCCAGGGTCAGGCCGGTCTCGATGAAGCCGGCGGGGTTCAACGGCTCGAAGAAGCCCGACCGCCGCAGATTGCCGCTGACCACATTGGAAATATCCGCCCCATGATCGCCGGTGAAGGGCACGATGGCGATCTGCAGAGGTTTCAGCACGCCTTGATCGATCTCGACCTCGACCGGCTGGCCCGCCTGCGCCGGAGCGGTCTGGCCCTGGGCCTGGGCAGAGGACACGCTCATGGCCACGACGGCGGCCGAGGCCAGAAGAAGGTTCAGACGCATGGAATGCTCCCGTAAGTCTCGAAGGATCGCCGCCCCTTATCGCCGGGTCGTGTGACATTCGCCAGCTTCAAGCCGAATGGGGCGACTTTCAGGACGGCCTAATCACATTGATGCGTGATGCGTGATGCACTATCTTCCACCCATGCGCACCACCCTCGCCATTGACGACGACGTGCTGAACGCCGCACGAGCTATCGCGGTCCATCAAGACCGCACGATTGGCGAAGTCGTGTCCGAGCTCGCGCGAGAGGCGCTGCAAAAGCGGGAGACGACCGTCCGCTTTCGCAATGGCGTTCCTCTTCTGCCAGATCGACCGGGACCAATGGTCACGCTAGAGGACGTCAACGCGCTCCGCGACGAACTGCCTTGACCTATCTGCTGGACGTCAATGTGCTGATCGCCCTCGTCGATCCGCGTCACGTCTTTCACGATACGGCGAATGGTTGGTTTCAGCGCGAGGCCGCCGGGTCATGGGCCACCTGTCCGATAACCGAGAACGGCCTGGTCCGGATTGTCGGCAACAGTCGCTATCGCAATCCGGTCGGGCCTCCGTCCGAGATCGTTCGGATTCTCGAACTGTTACGGGACATGGCGGGTCACGTCTTCTGGCCGGACGCCATCAGCCTGGCTGACGACCGGTTGTTCGATCCATCGGCCCTGACGACGCCCGAACAGATCACCGACGCCTATCTGCTGGCTCTGGCCGTCTCGAACGGCGGTCGGCTGGCGACGCTGGATCGCCGCCTGTCGCCGGATGCGGTCAGGGACGGGCGAGCGGCCCTTCACCTGGTCACCGACGCCTAACCTTCACCGGTTGCGGCACGCCCGTTCGGTGTTGAACGTCGGGCGATAGGCCCCGCCGGGGAAGCCCTGGGGCACGTCGAACGGCGCGGTCTGGCGCAGCGCCCTCAGCGCCCCGTCGGCGGCGGCGCGATAGACCGACGACGACTGCGGATTGATCAGCGACGGCCCGCGCGTGATCCGCCCGTCAGCCGACAGGGTCAGCTCCACCTGGATCCGCAGCTGGTCGGCGCCGGGGATGTCGCAGGGCAGGACCCAGTTCGGATAGACCTGATTGAAGATGGCCGTCACCTGCGGCCCGGTCGCCTGGGACGCCGTCCCTGAACCCTGCTGACCCGTCGCCGGACGGCCGCGATTGTTGTTCGGCCGCGTCGGTCCCGCCAGGGCGTCCAGGTCCAGACTGGGCTCATTGCGTTTCGGCGCGGGCCGGGCCGGCGTCGGCGGGGTCGGTCGCGGCGGGGTCGGTCGCGCCTTCTCGGGCGTCGGCGGCGACGGACGGGGCGGCGTGGGCCGCGGCGGGGTCGGGGTCGGGCGCGGCGTCGGACGCGGCGGCGCAGGCGTCGGTGTCGGCGGCGGGGGCGTCGGTTGCGGAGCGGGCGGCGTCGGCTCTTCCGGCGCGCTGACCGGGGCGGTCGCGGCGTCGTCGGGCGAGGGTTCCGGCTGCGGGTTGTCGGCCGCCGCAGCCTCGATCACCGTCTCCGAGACGATGGTCACCGGCACCGAGTTCACCAGCGGCTTGGGCTCGTCCGCCTTGTGCGAAAACGAAACGAAGGCGAGCGCGACCACACCCGCGTGCAGGGCGATGGATCCCAGAATGGCAGGGCTGGGCCGACGCAAGCGATCAGGCCTCCGGCGCCGTGTCGGTGATCAGGTTCAGCTTGGTGAAGCCCGAGGCCGACAGTCGCGCCATCACCCGCGCCACCGCCTGATAGGGCGCCCGCCCGTCGGCGCGCACGAACACCGGCCGCTCCGACGCCTTGTCCGATCCGCCCGCCTCGGTCAGCAGTCGCACGGCCAGATCGTCGAACGACGTCTCGCTGTCGGCGATGAAGATGGCGCCCTGCTGGTCGATGCTGACCGACAGGGGCTCGTTGTCCGTCTCGACCGCGCTGGCCTCGGTCTTGGGCAGCTCCACAGGGACGCCCACGGTCAGAAGCGGCGCCGAGATCATGAAGATGATCAGCAGCACCAGCATCACGTCCACCAGGGGCGTGACGTTGATTTCGGTCAGGGGGCCTCTGCGTCCCCGCCGTCCCCGACGCCCGCCGCCGCTCGCACCGCCGCCCAGGGCCATGGCTCAGACGCTCCGGTTCAGATTGACGCCCGACGACGGCGCGGTCGGGGCCGGCGGCGTCGCTGAACTGCCCAGACGCCGCGCAACCGCCGCCTGCAGGTCGTCGGCGAAGGCGTCCAGCCGTCCCGCGAACTTGCCCGCGTCGATCGAGAACTTGTTGTAGGCGATATAGGCCGGGATGGCCGCCGCCAGGCCGATGGCCGTGGCGAACAGGGCCTCGGCGATGGCCGGCGCCACCGTCGTCAGATTGGTGTTGCCCGCCGCCGCGATCCGCCCGAAGGCGTTCATGATGCCCCAGACCGTGCCGAACAGGCCGATGAAGGGCGAGGCCGTCGCCACGACCGACAGCACGCCCAGGCCGTTCTCGATCCGCTGGCTCTCGCGCGAGATCAGGCTGTTCAGCGCCCGGTCGATGCGGGTCATCAGCAGGTCGCCCTGATGGTCGTTCAGCGCCCCGCGCTGACGCGCCTCGCGCCAGTCGGACAGGGCGATCACCAGCATGCGCGGCAGGGCGTGTTCCGGCGCGGGCCCGGCCTGGGTCGCCACGTCTTCCAGCGAACGCCCCGACTGAACCGCCTTTTCGAACTCGTCGGCCTGCCTGTTCAGGGCCGTGAAGCGGAAGGCCTTGTCGATGATGATGGTCCACGACCACAGCGACGCCGCCGCCAGGCCGATCATCACCGTCTTCACCACCCAGTCGGCGGTCAGGAACAGTTCGACGGGATTCATCATCGAGGCGTCGACGGGCGTAGTCATTCAGGCGCTCCGGGCGGGGTCGGCTGCGGATTGGAGATTGGCGACACCCTCTTCGACCGAGCGGGCGTGACCATTGTGTGGCGAGGGCGGCTTCTAACCTTCCCAAGCACGCGCGTCATCTGACAGGCGCGTCATAAAAGCCTACTCGGTCGTCGTCCTGCGGGTCGGATCGACCGCCACCGAGACGGGGGCGCCGACACTGATGATCACGCCCTCATGGCCTTCCTTGGCGATGGAATAGGTGGCGGCGTCGCGCACCAGCTGTTCCTCGCAGGCCCGGTCGCCGGGGCGGCCCAGGGCCTCGCAGCCGCGCTTGGCCGCATCGGTCCAGCCCAGCACCCGGCGCGTCGCCGCCTCGGCCCGCTTGATGGCGGCCTCGTCCTCGGCCGCCGCCTGGGCGATCAGGGCCTGGCGCGCGCCCTGCTGGTACTGAAGCTCGGCCTGGCCCGCCATCTTGCGCTCCCAGACCTTGTAATAGGGACAGCCGACCAGTCCCCCGCCGACCACCAGGACCAGCAGCAGAAAGGACACGATCACGGCGCTGGCGGTGATTCCCTGGTTCTGCATGTTCGACCCTCCCCGGTTCGCCTGTTTCTAGTCGCCGTCGCCGGCGCTTGCCAGCCACGGCGTGACCTTTTCGACCAGCGCCCTGGTGGGCCGGCGCGGGCGTCCGTCCAGATGGATGCAGACCGCCGTCACCTCGGCCCGGCACAGCACCTCGCCCGCCCGCTCCACCGTCTGGCGGATGATCAGCCGCGCGCCCTTCACCGCCTCGTACAGGGTCCGCACCACCAGGGCGTCGTCGATCCGCGCCGGCTTCAGGTATTTGATGTTCAGCTCGGACACGACGAAGGCCAACGGCTCGGCCTCCTCCAGAAGGACCGAATGGCCCACGCCGACGACCCGCAGAAAATCCGACCGCCCCCGCTCGAAATAGCGGACATAGTTGGCGTGATAGACCAGGCCGGTGAAATCCGTGTCCTCGTAATAGACGCGCACCGGCAGCAGGTGGGCGCGCCCTTCGAAACGGCCGGCGGTGGGAAGATCGGTCATGCCCCCAGTCTAGCGCGTCGGCGGCCGGGTCAGGAAGCCGGGACAGTAGCGTTCGCGCATGTCGCGGAACTCGGTCGGCAGCGGATCGTCGCTGAACAGGATGCGGCTGGTCAGGGACACGAAGCCCACCGCCTGCCCGCCCCGCGTCCGCCCCACATAGCCGCACACCGCCCGCCTCTGGCCGATCTCGGAATAGCGCAGTTCGGCCCCCGCCCCCAGCTGCTGGCGGATCTGGCGTTCAGCCCGGTGGATCGGCGATTCCGGCGGCGCGACCCGCGTCCCGTGCGTCATGGCCCACAGGCCCACGGCGGCGGCGATCAGGGCGACCGCCGCCACGGCCAGGGCGATCCGCCGGGTCGGGATCCTGCGTTTCGTCATCGAGCCGACGGTCATGGCGCGCTCCGCTTGAGCCGACACCAAACCGCGCCCGCCCGTGCTTGGCAAGTCGGGCCGGTGGCCGGGCTCAGTCGAACAGGTCGCCCGGCACGGGACCGGCGGCGGGCGGCGGCGGGGCGTTCAGGCCCAGGTGTGCATAGGCCTTGGCGCAGGCCATGCGGCCGCGCGGGGTGCGCATGATGAAGCCCTGTTGCAGCAGATAGGGTTCGATCACGTCCTCGACCGCGTCGCGCGCCTCGGCGATGGCGGCGGCCAGAGTGTCCATGCCCACCGGCCCGCCGCCGTAGTTTTCGATCAGGGCCTTCAGGAAGCGCCGGTCCAGACTGTCCAGCCCGGCCTCGTCCACCTCCAGCCGGGCCAGGGCTTTCGCCGCGACCAGTTTCGAGATGGTCTCGGCGCCGTCCGCCGAGGCGAAGTCGCGCACACGGCGCAGCAGCCGCCCGGCGATCCGCGGCGTGCCCCGCGCCCGCGAGGCGATCTCGCGCGCCCCGGCCTCGTCGATGGCCGCGCCCATCTTGCGCGCCGTGCCGCGCACCACCGCCGTCAGTTCGTCGGGCGTGTAGAACTCCAGCCGCAGAGGGATGCCGAACCGGTCCCGCAGCGGCGTGGCCAGCAGGCCCGCCCGGGTCGTGGCCCCCACCAGGGTGAAGGGCGCCAGGTCGATCCGCACCGACCGCGCCGATGGCCCCTCGCCGATGATCAGGTCCAGCACATGATCCTCCATGGCCGGATACAGGATCTCCTCGACGTTCGGGCTCAGCCGGTGGATCTCGTCGATGAACAGGACGTCGCGCGGCTCCAGATTGGTCAGGATCGCCGCCAGATCCCCCGCCTTGGCCAGGATCGGGCCGGATGTGGCCCGGAACCCCACCCCCAGCTCGCGCGCCACGATCTGCGCCAAAGTCGTCTTGCCCAGTCCCGGCGGCCCGAACAGCAGCACATGGTCCAGCGCCTCGGCCCGGCCCCGCGCGGCGTCGATGAAGACCTTCAGATTGCCCTTGGCCTGCGACTGGCCGACGAACTCGGACAGGGTCTGCGGCCGCAGGGCGCGGTCGAAGGCTTCGCCCGTTTCGGCTTCTGGAGAGATGATGCGGGTCATATCCAACTTCCGCTCATCCCGGCGAAAGCCGGGACCCAGTGTTTTCGCATCACTCTGCGCCGGGCGCAGACCCGAGCTCTCGGATCGACACCGGAGCGCCCAAAGACCTGGGTCCCGGCTTTCGCCGGGATGAGCGGAACAAAAAATCTCACCGCCCCAACTCCTGCAGGGCCGCCCGGATCACCGCCGGCAGTTCCGCCTCGTCGCCCAGCCGGATCAGGGCCTGATCCACCGCCCGACGCGCATTGACCTCGGCCACGCCCAGACCCAGCAGGGCCGAGACCGCCTCGCCGGTCAAGGACGGCGGCGGAGGCGCGATCTCGACATGGACGCCCGGCGCCGTCGGCGCAAAACTGACATCCCCCAGCGGCTTGCCCTTCAGCTCGGTGACGATCCGCAGCGCCAGCTTGGGGCCCACCCCATTGGCCCGCGCCACCGCCGCCTTGTCCTCGCGCGCCACAGCGCCCGCCAGTTCACCCGGCGGCAGCACGTCCAGCACCGCCAGCGCCGCCTTCGGCCCCACGCCCTGGATGGCCAGCAGGGTGGTGAAGGCCCGCCGCTCGTCGCGCGTCAGAAATCCGTACAGGCGCGGCCCCGCGTCCTCGCTCCACTGCGAATGGACATGGACCGTGGCCTCGTCGCCCGGCGCCGGCAGCCGTCCCAGGGTCCGCGCCCCGCACGACACGACATAGCCGACCCCGGCGCAGTCGATCAGGCAGTCCGCCTCCCCGACCTCGGCCAGCACGCCTCTCAGACGCCCGATCATGACCAATCCTCCCCCGTTGGGGGAGGGGGACCGCCCGAAGGGGGGTGGAGGGGGCCAAACGCAACCGGGGTGTCTGGGGCAGGCCCCCTCCACCGCGAAGACGCGGTCCCCCTCCCCCAACGGGGGAGGATTTCAGCAGCCGCCGTCACGCCGCCCCCCGGTGCATCGCTTCCAGCAAGGACCGTTTCCTCAGTTGCGCATGGGTGACCGCCACGGCCAGGGCGTCGGCGGCGTCGGCCTTGACGTCCCCCGCCGTCGGCAACAGCCGCTTGATCATGAAGGCGATCTGGCTCTTGTCGGCATGGCCCGCCCCGACCACGGCCTTCTTGATCAGATTCGGCGAATATTCCGCCACCGCCAGGCCCAGCTTGGCGGGGGCCAGCATCACCGCCGCCCGCGCATGGCCCAGCTTTAGCGTCGAGGACGGGTTCACATTGACGAACACCTCTTCCACCGCCGCCTCCTCGCAGCCGTGGTCGGCGCAGATGGTCCCCAGGGCCTCGAACAGGAACAGCAGGCGTTCGGAAAAGGGCGCAGCCTCAGGCGGGGCCACCACCCCGTGCGCCACCCACCGCAGACGCGCGCCGTCCGAGACGATCACCCCCCAGCCGGTGCGTCGCAGACCGGGATCCAGCCCGATGATTCTGACAGGTTCGTTCGCCATCCGTTCCCCTCATGCCGCAAAGAGGGTTATCGGGCAATGAACGGTTTCAATCGTCGCGCGGATCCAGGCGATAGCCGGTCACGCCCGGTACGGCGCCCAGCTGCTCCGCCAGACGTTGCAGGTCCGTCTCGCTCGCCGCCTTCAGCCGCCAGGTGCGTCGCGCCCGTCCGTCCTCCGTCATTTCGAACCGTCCGGGGCGCACGTCGGCGTCCGTCGTCCGCAAGGCCGCCTGGACCGCCGCCTCGGGCGAGGGCTCGCGCCGCTCCCAGCAGACGACGGCGTCGATCACGGTCCGCCCCGGCAGGCGCTGGTCGATCAACCTCAGCCCGCCCAGGATCGCCGCCGTCACCACCGTGCCCAGCGCCCCCAGTCCGTACAGGCCCACGCCGAACAACAGGCCGATGGCCGAGGTGATCCACAGCGACGCCGCCGTGGTCAGGCCGTGAACGGAAAACCCGGTGCGGAAGATCACGCCGGCGCACAGGAAGCCGATCCCCGTCAGCACCCCGTGCGCCATCCGGGTCGGGTCAGTGGTGATGGTCTCGTTCGGCAGGGCGCGAAACGCCCAGTCCGCCTGGGACAGGGCGGCCAGCATCAGCAAGGCCGAGGCCAGGCTGACGAGGATATGGGTTCTGAATCCGGCCGCCCGACCGCGCCATTCGCGCTCCAGTCCGATGACCCCGCCGGCGACGACGGCGCCCAGGACGGGCGGAACTGCATCGATGAGAACATCCGCGACCATGCCCGATCAACCGCCGGGGTCGGGCGAATGTTCCCCGTCGTCAGCCGACGATGGCCTGCAGCTGGGCGGCGGCGTCCGCGATGGTCGCCCGGCCGCCACGGCCGCGACGGGCGGCGTCCAGGGCGGCGGCCGACATGGCCCCCTCGGCGCGGGCGCTTTCCAGGTCTTCGCGCAGGGCGCTGATCTGCTGGCTCAGGGTCTGGACCCGGGCCTCGTGCTCGTCCTGGGCGGCGGCCAGCTTGGACTGCAGCTTCACCATCCGCTCCTCGGCGCGGGCGATGGCCTTGTCGTGGGCCATGGCCGCCTTGGTCAGGGCCTCGGCGCGGTCGACGGCGGCGACGCGGGCGACCTCCATGGCCGCCTGACGCTGACGCGCGTCCTCGGTTTCGGCTTCCAGCGCGCGCACCCGCTCGACCGCCCGGTCCAGGGCGACCTGCAGCGTGTCGGCGCGCCGTTCGACGGCGTGGCCGCCGGTCTGCAGTTCGTTCAGGCGCGAGGCCTGTTCGCTGTTCAGCACCTCCAGCCCGTTGGCGCGCGCCGTGGCGGTGTCCAGTCGGGCGGTCAGGGCGGCGATCTCGGCGCGGGCCGATTCGACCTGGCTTTCCAGCGAGCGGATCGAACGGGCGGCCTCGGCCTGTTCGGAGGCGGCGCGGGCGCGTTCGGTGGCCAGCTGGCCTTCGCCGGCGGCGGCGGCGCGGGCCAGACCCGCCACCTCGGTCCCGACCTCGTCCACGCGACGGCGCAGGGCGGTGTTCTCTTCCAGCACCAGGGCCAGATCGCGCTGGACCTGACCGCGCGTGGTGTCGGACTCCGACCGGGCGACCTCGGCCTGTTTCAACTGGTTGCGCAGCGATTCCTGATCCTGCTCCAGCTCGCGGATGCGCTGGGCGGAGGCGCGCTCGACCGTCTCAAGACCTTCCAGCCGCGTCGCCGCCTGGGCCAGTTCGTTGCGCAGCCGGCCCAGTTCGACCCGGGCCTCCTGCAGATTGACCGTGGTCTCGCCGCCGCGCGCCGCCAGGTCGTCGGCCTTGGCCTCGGACTCGGCCAGGGCGTCGGACAGCTTGCGGACCTCGGCGGTCAGCAGGCCGACCTGTTTCGTCGCCGCGCTGTTGGCGTTGCGCAGATTGACCAGTTCGACGTGGTTGTCGCGGCGCGAGCGGAACTCGGCTTCCAGCGGGTCCCGCAGTTGTCCAAGAAGAGTCTCGAAGGTGCCGAACCGCTGCGCCATCTCCGACAGCTGGTCCAGACTGTCCTGGATGGTCTCGAACCGCTCGCCGATCAGACCTGCGACGTCCTGCTCGGACCGCCCGAGCGCGGCCGCTTCGTCCTTGGCCTGTTCAGGCTTGCCGCGTGACAGCACGCGATCGATTCTGGTCAGTCTCATGGTCGCGCCCCGCGTCGTATGCCCGCATCGCGGTGGGCGACCTCGATCCCTGCCTCCAGAGGCGAATCGAACCGCTCACCGTCCTATGACCAGAGGTTAATCGCGGGTTACGAACGTGTCGAGACCTCCGTTCGTCGATCAGCGCGTGTACGTATTATCCGGCGTACTTGGCCGCATCCTCGTCCGAGATGTCCTCGTTCGAATAGACGTTCTGCACATCGTCCTCGGCGTCCAGGGCGTCCAGCAGCTTGAACAGGGTGCCGACGGCCTCGCCCGTCACGGTCACCTCCGACTGGGGCTTCCAGACGATGGCGGTCGACTTGGGGTCGCCCAGCACCTTGGACATGGCCTCGGCCACTTCGTTCAGGTCCTCGAAGGCGGTCCAGATGGTGTGGCCCGGCGCGTCCTCGTAGATGTCGGGCTTGACCAGATCGCTCTCGACGTCCTGGGCGCCGGCCTCGATGGCGGCTTCCATGACCTCGTCCTCGGTCCCGGCCTCGGCCTTGTAGATGATCTGGCCGACCTTATCCCACATGAAGGCGACCGAGTTCATCTCGCTCAGCGCGCCGCCGTTCTTCTTGAAGGCCGCGCCGATGTTCGACGCCGCGCGGTTGCGGTTGTCGGTCAGGGCCTCGACGATGATGCCGACGCCGCCGGGGCCCCGGCCCTCGTAGCGGACCTCTTCCATCGTATCGACGTCGCCGCCCGAGGCCTTGTTGATGGCCCGCTGGATCACGTCCTTGGGCAGGCTTTCGGCCTTGGCGTTGTTGACGGCCAGACGCAGGCGCGGATTGGCCGCCGGATCGGGCAGACCCGACTTGGCCGCCACCGTGATGTCGCGCGACAGTTTGGAGAACAGCTTGGAGCGCACCGCGTCGGCGCGCCCCTTGCGGTGCATGATGTTCTTGAATTTCGAGTGGCCGGCCATGGGATCGTCTTCGAGAGTCTGAAACCTGAGCCGCGCCTCCTAGCCGATGCGCGGCGGGCTGTCACGATGTACGGGCGTGATGAGCGTCGGGGGGTGGAACCTCGGCCGTTTGGGCGTATTGATCCCTGACGCTGCTATGGAGCCCCCGATGAACACCGCCGACATCTATGAGGCCGAGGGCCGCGCCGACGACGACCTGCACGAGGCCGACATCGTCGAATGGTACGAGACCCGCCCCGTCACCGTCTCCACCGCCGTGGCCGCCGGATCCATCATCACCGCCTTCACCCTGGGCGCCCTGACCGCCGTCGGCGTGCTGTTCCTGACCGGTCGGCTGGACGACTGAGGGCCGTCAACACCTCCGCCCTGGCGAGGGGCGGAGGCGGACTGGGGCGGGCCGCATCCGCCCCTCGCTCATTCCGCCGGCTCCACCGGCGTTGTCGCCGCCTCGCCAAAACCCTGCTGTCTCGAGCGGGCCATGTGGGCGAGCGTGAGCCAGAACACGGCGAACAGGACGGCGGAAAAGCCGAGCGAGCAGGCGATTTTTTCGGGCGTCGGAGCCTTGAGGTTGAAATAGACCATCTGGAAGATGTTGAGGGCCACAATCCCGCGCAGCATCCAGTCGATCTTGAGCTTGCTGAGCACATAGCTTCCAAGCGGGGCCATGAGGAGAACGACCGGATAGGCGCACAGCCACGTCCGAACCTGATAGTCCGTGATCCCCTGATCCCAGAAGGCGCGATAGCCGTAACCCAGGACGCTGATGGCCGCCATCACCATGATGCTCTGGTGCGTGGCGATCTTCTCATCCATCCGGAAACGGGTGACCAGGAGGGTGTACAGGACGATGTCGGCGCCCGTGCCGAACAGGCTGGCGCAGACGCCGCCCGCAAAGAGAATCGCGGCCAGCATCAGTTTGTCGAGGCGGCCCGTGTTCGGCAGCCTGTCCCGGTGCCCCCGGTGTTTGCTGGCGATATAGGCCAGGGCGAAGGTCATGATCAGGCTGAGAAACAGGGCCTGGATGATATAGACCGGAATGCCCTGCATCACGTTCATCCCGAACACGAAGCCCAGGAAGGCGACCGGGACGAACCAGAGAACCGGGGCGTAGGAGGCGAGACGGTTCTGTTTGCGGGACAGGATCCAGATGCTCGCGCTGGTCATGCCCACGCTCTGGATCATCAGGCTGAAGTCGCGCGCCATCCCCCGATCGATGTCGAGAAACACGCTGAGCACGGGGAAGGCCACGGCGCCGCCGCCCTCAGGCGTCAGGCCCGCCACAAAGGCGCCCAGCACCATGATGGCCGGGTAATACCAGTGCTCGACCAGGAACGGGATGCTGTTGAACGTCGCGAACAGGGCGACCCACACCACCATCATGCCGACATACCATCGCCGGAAGATGCGGCTATCGAAGAACATGGACCCCCGCCTCTTCACCTTGTGAACGCTACCATACCGCCGCTTCTGCGCAATTCGGATGTTGGAGCCAAGCCCATCTTCGACGCCCTGGGCGCCGGGCTCAGCCCCCGACCTGGATTTCCTTCACGCGACAGGCGCCGCAGTCCTCGGCTTTCAGGATCAGGGTGTTGGTCCCCGCCATGAAGGGCAATTCCACCGCCCGCCCCTCGCGCCATCCGTCGTCCGTGGGCAGATCGACCGCCGCCGCCGCCCCGCCGTTCAGCGAAACCGACACCCGGCCGCCCGCGCCGACCACCGTCACCCGCCGGTCGCCCGCCGCTTGCGCCGTCACCGTATAGCGCAGCCATTCCCCCGTCTCGAACTCGACCACCACCGGCGCGCCGCCGTCCAGACCGATGTCCACGCCGTCGTTGCGCCAGGTCCGTCCGGTGTTCCACCAGGGAATCCGCTCGCCCGGCCCGTCGGTGTCGGCGTCATAGACGTCCTTCCACGCCACGCCCGACCGGCCCAGGTCATAGTCGGCCGCGCGGAGCGTCGCGCCCGCCGCCCCGATCCGATGCGCCGTATACGGAACCGCCGCGTCCGAACGGGGCTGGCGCAGCATGGCGTCGACCACATCGCGGTGTTCGACATTGTTCTCGAACCGGATGTCGTGGGTCGCCAGCCGCATCAGCGTCTCTTGCGCCTCCTGCGCCGACGGCCGCGGCCCCTTGCCCGTCAGATAGGCGACCAGACGGGGCCAGCCGGGGTTGGGCGCGATCTCCAGCGGCTGGTTGAAACCGATCTTCTTCAGCGGCCAGAAGGCCCAGCCGATCCCCTCGCCCTCGACCAGGGCGATGGTCTCGGTGAACCAGGTATTGGAATTCTCGCCGGATTCGCCCAGCCAAACCGGCGCGTTAGTCTCGTCCCTCAGCCGCAGGATATCGGCGATCGAGGCCCTGTCGGTCGCATTCCAGTATTTGTGGAAGCTGATCACGGTGTTGTCGTCCCACAGGGGCGTGACGCCGCGATAGTTGTTGCCCCAGCAATTGCCCTCGATGACGATCATGTGCCGCGGATCGACCTCGCGGATCGCCGTCGTGATCTCCCTCATCAGCGACCGCAGCGGGGCGTTGGTCGTCTCCTCGCAGCCATGGCCGCCGCCGGGCTTCTCGAAGTCCCAGTTGGGTTCGTTGATCAGGTCATAGGCGCCGATGGCCGGCTCGTCGGCGTAGCGTTCGGCCAGCCGCCGCCACAGGGCCACGGTCTTGCGGCGGTTCTCGGCGCTGTCCCACAGTGACGGTTTCGACGGATCGCGATCCGAGATGGCCAGGTCGCTGCCCTGCCCGCCCGGCGCGGCGTGCAGGTCCAGGATCAGATACAGGCCGTTGGCCTTGACCCAGGCCAGCAGGGCGTCGATCTCGGCGAAGCCCTCTTCCTTCCAGGTGTCCCGCCCCGCGACAGGCTCCTGATCCACAGGCAGGGTCAGCCGGTCATAGTGCATCGGCAGCCGCACCGAGTTGAAGCCCCATCGCCCCATGGCGTCGATGTCGGCCTTGGTCGTGTGATTGGCGCGCCAGGCGGCGTAGAAGGCCTCCGTATTCTCCTCGCCGATCAGATCGGCGATCCGCGCCCGGATCACATGCTGCGGACCCAGCGCGCCCAGCTGCAGCATATAGCCTTCCTGCAGCACCCAGCCACCCAGCCCCATGCCGCGCAGTATGACCGGCTCGCCCGCCTCATCAACGATCCGCGTCCCCTCGGCCCTCAGGAAACCGCCCGTCTGCGCCTTGGCCGCACAGGGCGCGCACAGCGCCGCCGTCACGGCCAGGGCCGCGATCCATCCCGTCTTCATGGCGTTCCTCCACGCTCCGTTTTGAGAACGTTCTCACGAGATGCGCGGAATGGCTAGGGTGAGCGATGCCGCCTTGAGGAGACGCCGGAAATGTCTGAGAGGGGTGGAAAGCGGACATCAAGCCGCGCGTCGCTTTCGGGTCGCCACCTTCAGTGCAACGAACTGGGAGGCTAAAAAGCCAAGCGTCAAGACTACGACCAAGAGCCAAAACAAGCCGCCGGATTCGGGCCGACTGCTCGGGCCGGGCCCGATAGCCCAGACCACAAAACTCGCCAAAGCGATGTACGAAACCATCCCGTACAGTGCAGATACCAGCACGAAAGCTACGAAACCGCGAAGCAATCGCGTAACGAGGGTGGTCGGCATGGTGGCCTCGCAGGAACGATGCCCGCAGTCTCCACGATCAAATCAGTGTCCGCAACGGGTCGAAGGCGGTCATCGACACTTGCGCCGAAAGCCGCGCCCGCCCCAGGACGCCGCCCTTCCCTCACCCCGCCTTCAGATTCTCCACCACCGCCCTCAGCTTGGCCGGCAGGGGCTTGGGTCGGCGCGTCTCGGCGTCGACATAGACGTGGACGAAATGGCCGACGGCGGCGGGCACGTCGGCGCTGCGCTTGAACACGGCGAAGCCATAGCTGACGCTGGAGGTGCCGATCCGGTCCACCTTGATCCCGACCTCGATCACATCGGGGAACTTCAGCGCCGAGGTGTATTGGCAGCCGCTGTCCACCACCAGGCCGATGGACTCGTCCAGCGCATTGGCGATCATCAGATGGGCGTTCACCGCCGAGTCCACGAACTCGTAGAATTTGGCGTTGTTGATATGGCCGTACTGGTCGTTGTCGGCCCAGCGCGTCGAGACCATGTGAAACGCCTTGTAGGTCGCGCGTTCGGCCAAGGGGCCCAGTTCCGTCTTCGGCATTGCGGTCTTCCTCCTGGGCGACATTCGGCGTCGCTCTCGATGCGAGGCTCGGGCTTGGACGCCGTTGCGTCAAGCGCCTATCGATAGCGCATCGATGACGAAGGCTTGACCCATGAGCATCACCACCCGCGCCGCCGTCCTGTCCGCCATGGGCGCCGCGCACCCCTACCGCGACAGCCGCCCCCTCTCCATCGAGACGGTCACGCTGGACCCGCCCGGTCCCGGCGAGGTTCTGGTCGCGATCAGGGCCGCCGGCCTGTGCCACTCGGACCTCAGCGTCATCAACGGCGACCGTCCCCGCCCCCTGCCCATGGCCCTGGGGCATGAGGCCGCAGGCGTGGTCGAGGCCCTGGGCGACAGCGTCACGGACCTCGCGGTCGGCGACCACGTCGTCATGGTCTTCATGCCGTCCTGCGGCCATTGCGACCCGTGCGCCGGCGGCCGTCCCGCCCTGTGCGAGCCGGGCGCCGCCGCCAATGGCAAGGGCGAGCTGCTGTCCGGCGCCCGCCGCCTCTTCCGCGAGGGCGAACCGGTCAATCACCACCTCGGCTGCTCCGCCTTCGCCGAACGCGCCGTCGTCTCGCGTCGCTCCCTGGTCAAGATCGACCCCGACCTGTCGTTCGAGGAGGCGGCCCTGTTCGGTTGCGCCGTCCTGACCGGCGTCGGCGCCGTGGTGAACACCGCAGGGGTCAAGGCGGGTCAGAGCGTCGTGGTCATCGGCCTGGGCGGCGTGGGCCTGTCCAGCGTCCTCGGCGCCCTCGCCTCCGGCGCCTCGCCGGTCGTCGCCGTCGATCTGTCGGAGGACAAGCTGGCCCTGGCCCGCACCCTCGGCGCCACTTCAGGCTTGGTCCAGACCGTCAACGGCGCCGATCCCGATGCGGTGGATCAGGTCCGCGCCCTGACGAACGGCGGCGCCGACTTCGCCTTCGAAATGGCCGGCTCGGCCCGCGCCCTCGACACCGCCTGGAAGATGACCCGGCGCGGCGGGACCACCGTCACCGCCGGCCTGCCCCCGCCCGAGGCGGCCCTGGCCGTCAACATCGTCTCCCTGGTGGGCGAGGAGCGCACCCTGAAGGGCTCCTATATCGGAACCTGCGTCCCCAGCCGCGACATCCTCCGCTACGTCGCCCTCTACCGCCAGGGCCGGCTGCCGGTGGACCGGCTGATGAGCGGCGTCATCCCGCTCGACGACATCAACGCCGGCTTCGACCGCCTGCACGCCGGCGAGGTGGTGCGGCTGGTGGTCAGGCCCTGACCACCAGCCCTGAAGTCACTCCGCCGCCCGCGGCGGGGCGTTCTTCACATACTGGTCCATCCAGCGGGTCATCTCCCAAAGCGTGTGGCCCACCGATTCCCGCGCGCGGTATCCGTGGGCCTCGAGCGGCAGGGTGACGTAACGCGCCGTCGCCCCCAGCCCCTTCAGCGCCGCATAGAAGCGCTCGCTCTGGACCGGGAAGGTGCCCGAGTTGTCGTCCGCCTCGCCATGGATCAGCAGGATCGGCTCGTTCAGCTTGTTCGCGTAGGTGAAGGGCGACATCTCGGTATAGATCTCGGTCGCCTCCCAATAGTTGCGCTGCTCGGACTGGAAGCCGAACGGCGTCAGGGTGCGGTTATAGGCGCCCGACCGCGCGATGCCGGTGCGGAACAGGTCGCTGTGCGCCAGCAGGTTGGCGGTCATGAAGGCGCCGTAGCTGTGGCCCCCGACCGCGATCCGGTCGCGATCCGCCACCCCCATGCCGACCACCGCATCGACCGCGGCTTTCGCGTCGGCGACCAGTTGTTCGACATAGGTGTCGTTCGGCTCGGCCCCGTCCTTGCCGATGATGGGCATGGAGGGGTTGTCGAAGATCGCATAGCCCTGGGTCAGCAGGAACAGGTGGCTGGACCCGCCCGGCCGCACGAACCGGTTCTGCACGTCCACCGTCTGGCCCGCCACCGCCGCATCGGTGAACTCGGCCGGATAGGCCCACATCAGCATCGGCAGGGGCCCGTCGCGATCCTTGTCGTAACCGGCGGGCAGATACAGGGTCCCCGACAGCTTGACCCCGTCGGCCCGCTCATAGGTCACCAGCTGGCGCGTCGCCCCGGCCAGCTGCGGCGCCGGATCAGGGAACTGGGTCAGTTGCGTGGTCTGGCCCGTCGTCAGGTCGCGGATCTGCAGGTTCGGCGGGTCCAGCCGCGTCTCGCGCTGCGTCACCACCCGTTTGCCGTCCGCGTCCAGGAAGCCGACCACCGCCTCATAATCCGTGTCGGCCGAGGTCCACAGCCGCTCGCTGCGCCCCGTCGCCGGGTCCATGGCCGCCAGGAAGGGGAAGGCGCCCCGCGGCGTCGCCCCGGCCCCCGACATCAGGATGCGTCCCTGGGGATCGAACCGGATCACCGACCGGCCCGCCGCATTGGGCTGGGTCACCGGCTGGCCCGGATCGTCGTAGCGCGCCTGATAGTTCCGTTCCAGCAGCACCCGCCCCTCGCCGGGGTTCGACGGATCGACCACGAACCGCGTCTCGTGCCGGGTGTTGAACCAGCGGCTGTTGACCACGGCCAGGTCGTCCCTGCCCCACACGATCCCGCCGAACCGTTCCTTCAGGTCGATCAGCTTGACCGGCTCGGCCGTGAAGGGCGCGGCCTGCATGAAGACCCGGTCGCGGAACTCCACCTCGCGCTTGAGGTCGCCGCCGTCCAGGGCCTCGACCCAGGTCAGGGTCGCCGGCGCATCGGCCCGCCAGCCCACCGATCGCGGCCCCGGCGCCACGGCGTCAAACGCGGTGGGCACATCGTCCCGCAACGGCAGATCGGCGATGGTCCGCACCACACGCCCGTTCAGGTCCGTCACAACGATCTCGGTGGGGAACAGGTCGTCCGGCACCGCATAGGAGTAAGGCCGCTTGGCGATCTCGTGCAGGATGTATTTCCCGTCCGGTGATGCGGCGCTGTCCAGATAGACCGCCGGCGCCCCAATCGTCCGTGCACGGCCGTTCAGCGGAACCAGGGTCAGCTGCGAGGTGAAATAGTGATCGAACAGGGCCTCGTCGCCGGGGTTCGACAGCAGGTCCTGATAGGTCCGCACCGGCGCCACACGCCCGGCCGTCTCCTCGATGTTCGGCCCCGTCGGCGCCGTCGTCACATCGGGCGCCGGCCCCCGCCCGGCCGGAACCGCCTCGACCAGCAGGCCCGAGCTGTCGGGCAGCCATTCATAGCCCGTCCCGCCCGTCATATTGACCACCGGCTCGGTCAGTTTCCGCGCCCGCGCCGTCGCCACGTCCACGACCCACAGCTCCAGCCCCGTCGGCCGGTCCAGCACGAAGGCCAGGGATTTCGCATCGGGCGAGAAGCGCGGCGCCGTGAACCGCGCCTCGGCCGGCAGGGCCACGACCCGCGCCGGTCCCCCGTCCACCGCCTGTAGGCTCAGCCCGGTCAGCCAGGACACCCGGCTCTCGGCCATGCCGTTGTTGCGCGGATTGATCCGCGTCCCCGCCAGCCGCAGCATCGGCTCGGCCAGGGCCTTGATGCTGGGCAGGTTGGACCGGTCCAGCAGCACCAGGGTCTTGCGATCCGGGCTCAGCATCGGCGACGGCGTCGGCTTGGCGTCCAGGATGTCGGCGATCGGCGACGGCGGCTGCTGATAGACAGAAACCGCCGGAGCGGCCCCGTTCTGACCGGCGCCCTGGGCCAGCGCCCCGCTCGCTACGCCGGCCATCAACACCGCCGCCAGCGCAAGACCGGCCCCACGAACACGCATCATCATCCGAAATCCCCCACAAGTTACAAGCGTGAAACCTAACGACACCCGACGCGCGCCGCCAAGCCGTTTTGACGTTACACTGTCACAGTCGCTCTACTGGCCCGATGGACCGCTCAACGAAAACGGCGGCCCCGTCGGGGCCGCCGTCTCCACGTCCCGACCCGGTGGATCAGAACTTCATCGTCACCGTGGCGTTGTAGGTCTGGTAGTCCAGATCCTCGCGATCGACCATCGAGGCGGCCTTCAGCGTCACGCCGAACCGGTCGCCCTCGATGGCGACCGAACCGCCGATCTCGGCCCATTCGCTGTCATTGCTGGCGCCGGCGAAGACCCCGCCGAAGCCGTCGGCCGCGACGAAGGCGGCCTCGACATTGCGGTTGTCGCCCGCCAGCTCATGCACCCAGCGCACGTCCAGCGCCGGCTTGATGCTCCAGCGGCCGCGACTTGTCTCGCCGCCGACCCGCAGGCCGATATGGTGCTGCAGCGAATCGAACGACTGGTCGGCGACGCTCAGGGCCGCGACCCCGCCCGTCTCCTGATAGGCGTCCAGATCGACCGAATAGGCGTTCAGCCCGATGTTCGGCTGCAGCTTGAGCCCGCCGCGCGTCAGGTTGAAGCCCAGTTCGGCCCCGCCGCTGACCACCTTGCCGTCCGTCTCCCCGTCGGCGCGGAAGCTGGCGCCGCCGATGGCGAAGGCCCGTTCGGTGTCCAGATCCGCCGCGCCATAACCGACCTTGGCCCCCAGATAGGCGCCGTAAGCCAGGTCCACCGCCCCATAGAGGGTCGCCTGAACCTGACGGCTGTCGGCCGTGCTGATCCCCTCGGCGAAGTCGGACTCGCCCTCGGCATAGGCCAGGCTGGCCCCCACGGTCAGGGCGTCGATGGTCCGTTCCAGGCCGCCGACGACATACCAGGCGCTCTGGTCGTCGCTGCGGCTGTCCGCCAGGGTTCCGCGCAACTGGCCCGCCTCGCCCTCGATGGCGCCGGCGCCGAAATAGGCCGAAACTCCCTGTTTCCATCCGCCCCAGCGCGCCCGTTCCTGGGCCTGGCGGGTCGCCATGCCGGCCGCTGCGGCCGTCGCCGCCGGATCCAGCGACGCGACCTCCACGCCCGACCCGATCAGGGTCAGGCCTTCGCTCGCCCCGCCCGAGCGATCCCGCGCGATCCGTCCGTCCACCACGCCGCGCAGAGCCTCGGTCTGGGCCGACAGCAGGGTCACGCCGGAGTGGGCGGCGAAGGGCGACAGGCTCTCCAGCCCGGCCTCCAGGGCCTCGCCTTCCAGCAGGTCCGTCTGGGCGTAGATGTCGCCCAGGGCCGCATAGTCCGTGGCCCGCGCCGCATCCAGCATGCCGCCGACGGTGCGTTGGGCGCGCGAATTCGGATTGATGAAGTCCAGATAGGACGCGGCCTCGATCTCCACCTCCACGCTGGTCGTGGTGTAGTCCAGCACCGGGTACAGCACGCCCGAGATGTCGGTGACGGCGTCGAATTCGCCGTCGATGGCGCCCTGGGCCGTCAGCACCGTATAGGTCTGGCCGAACTTCGGCGCGCTGATGAAGTTGAGCCCCAGCAGCCCGCCCAGCGAGGCAATGCCGGCCGTGCCCTCGAAACTGTCGGCCAGAACCGTCAGACGGTCGGATTGATCACCACCGATGTCGATGAACAGGCGCGAGCCCGACGCCAGCACCAGATCGCTCAACAGGGTCAGCTCGCCGATCTCGCCCTGCCCGCCCGGGGCGATCGAGCCCATGGCCGAGGTCAGCACCGTGGAGTCGACTACGCCCGAACCGCTCAGAACCCCGCCCGCCAGCAGCATTTCAAAGGTCAGCAGCGCGCCGTCCACGTTCAGCTGGCCGGCCCAGACGCCGACGTCGTTCTGGGCGAACAACAGGCCGTCCGCGCCGATGTCCAGCACCGCGCCGCTGGTCCCGATGGTCAACCGGTCGATGACGGCGGGGGCGTTCAGCGTCGTCGTTCCCGCCGACATCAGGTTGACGTCGTAGAACAGCGGCTTCTCGCCGGCCAGCACATCGCCCTGGACGTTGAACGGCACGAAATTCGTCGAACCCGGTCCGCCCGGAACGATCTCGAACGGCAGGGTCGCGCCCGGCGCCGCGCCCACCGCCGAGGCTTCGTGCCGCACCGCCAGTCCGGAGGCGGTCTGACCGCGCGAACTGCCGGCCGCCCCGCCGGCCCCGCCCGCCCCGCCCGCGACGATCCCGCTCATATCGACGATCGTGCGGCCGCCGGTCACCTCGGCCTTGACCGGCTGAGCGCCGCCGCTCAAGCCGTCCTCGCGGTCATGGTTGTAGTCGGCCAGTTGTCCCGCATCGGCGCAATCGCCGAAGAAGCAGATGCTGCCCCATTCGCCGCCGCGCGAATCCACGCCCTCGGCCGGCGTGGCGGGCAGGCCCGTGACCAGATTGCCGTTGGCGTCGATGATCTTGTAGTTCGGATCCATCATCTGGACCCAGTGGGTCGGATCGAACCAGTCGCCGTTCCCGCCGGTCGTGGTGACGTATTTGTAGGGGTTGTTGGCGACGATCCAGTCGGTGAACAGATACAGGGGCTGATAGCCCGCCGTCGTGCCGTAGCTGGCCGCCCCCTGGCCGTTGAAATAGCGCGATCCCAGCGACAGGACGCCCACGACCACCGGCGTGTCGAAGGCCCGATCCAGGATCAGGGGACCGCCCGAGTCGCCCCCCGCCGTCATGCCTTCGTTCTCCAGCGCGACGTCGTCGCCGAAGATGTTGAAGTCGAAGGTCGCGGTCCCGGCCGGATCGTCGAAATCGACCATATAGAGGTTCTGACTCAGCCCGCCCTGGGCGCCGTCGCCGAACAGGAACAGGTTGATGTCGTCCAGCGACGTCAGGGCGCCGATCATGTTCTCGGCGGCCCGACGGCGGAAGTCGATCCCCTGAACCGAACCTAGGGACCCCGTCCCGCTGCGGCCGTATCCGCCGGTGATCACGTGCCGGTCCTCGTCGCCGGTCAGGGGCGAGAACAGCATGGCCCAGGTCGGCACGCCCTTGGCCGGCGAATCCAGCACGCCGATGGCGACATCGCCCTCATAGAAGCCGCCGCCCTGGGCGTCTTCCAGCGAGCGGGGGTCATAGAAGACCCGGCTCATATTGTAGTGCTGGTCGATATAGCTGGTGGCGTAGTCGCCGCTGGTGATCCAGTTCAGGATGCCGTCGAAGGCGTCGCCCTTGAACCCGATGCTGATCGGTCTGCCCTGGCCCTGGGATCCGTAGGCGACGTCGGGGAGGTCGTTGACGCAGTGGGCGGCGAACAGCACCGTGCGCGGATTGATCAGGCTGCCGGTGCAGACCCCCACCGAGCCGCCGCCGGTGTCGACGATGATGTTGCCGATGCCGTTGATCGCATCGGGGTCGGCCAGGACCGGCGGCGCGTTCGGGCTGAAGTTGTCATTGGGCACCTCCGCCGCCGCCGTTCCCGCCGCCGCGATCAGCCCGATCACCGACGCCGTCGCCAGCCAGCGACGACGACCCGTCCCGTTACGTTCAATCATGCCGTGCACTCCCCTCAAAATCCTGGGAGCCACCGTGCCGTATTATTTCCCGACTGCAATAGGCTTACGACCAGCCTGGACCAATTTGTGTCAAAAACGTTACACCCGGTACAGCACAGCTTGGGCGCGACGACGCTCCGGGCTTCACCGGGCCCTCGCGCGACACGCCCCTCTCAGACCGTCACCATCCCGAACGCCGGCTCGATCCCCCGCGTCGTCTCCAGCCGCAGGAAATAGACGCCCGGCCGAAGCAGCAGCGTCGCCCGCGCCTGTCCCGGCTCCAGCAAAAGATGATCGGCCGGGATCATCGCCCCTTCGCCCCTATGTAGGGCCTGCACCAGGGCCGGCCCCTCGAACGCCGGAACCGAAACTTCGACGGCCTTGCGCGCCGGATCCGCCGCCAGCCAGCCCGGACGCCCGGCGACCTTGGGCAGGCGCGGATGAAAGACGCTCAGATCGACCTTGCCGTCAAAAATCCTGTCGGCGAAGGCCCGTCCGGCGCGTGACACCGCGATCGGTCGCGTCGGTGCGAACCGCTCCAATACGGCGGCGACCTCCGCCGTATCCGCTTCAGGCCGGGTCGCGGGCCAGTGGCCCGACTGTTCGATGGTCAGGGGGTCGATCCCCGTCGCCGCCTTCAGCTGGCCGGCGAACCACAGCCCGCCCAGCCCCTCGATCTCCATGGCGTGACTATAGCCGCACAGGACGAAGATCCGCGCGTCGGGGCGCGGCTTCAGCACATTTTCGATCAGATTCCTGGCCTGGGCGACCTCCCGCGCGGTCGTGCGCGCGTCCATGTCGGCCTCGGCGGGCGGCTGCTGGTCCGGCCGCTGCTCATAGTCGGCGAACACATAGCCCAGGGCCGCCGCTTCCCGCACCGTCTCGGCATAGACGGGGTCGGCGATGTAATAGCCCAGCCCCTGATGAAAGGGCGCGCCGGTCCGATAGGAGTCGATCCTGCCGAAGGTCTCGGCCGCGAAGGTGTCGAAGCCCAGCGGACGCAAGGCGCGCATCACCCGCGCCGCAAAGCCGCGATGGCCCGAGACGTTGTGCGCCTCGTTCAGGATGACGATCTGCCTGTCCGCCGCCGTCCGAACAATAGCCTCCAGAGCGTCTTCGGCCTCGGCGTCGGCCAGATCGGGCATCGGCCGGTCGGGGGACCGCGTCCGCTCGTCAAACCCGACCGCAGTCGCCTCGTCTCCGACGAAGGCGGCGAACCAGGGCAGATAGAAGCGCGCATTCTCATCGCCGGCTTCGACCTGGGCCTTCAGTTCCAGATAGAGGGGCAGATAGCGGCCCTCGGCCTGATACTGATCGCTCGCCGTCAGGGCCTCCTGCGCGCCCGCTCGCCGTCCCGCCATGGCCGCCGCCGCCATCAGCGACAGACCCAGAAATCGCCTCGTCAGCATCACCGCCCCACACGCAACCTTCAGGTGCGATCCAGCGACACTATAGCGAGGCCGTCAACCCGCCAGCAGCGCCTCGACCTCATGCCGCTCCGGCGCCGACGGCTGGGCGCCGGGCCGCGTCGCCGCAAAGCCCCCCGCCGCGCAGGCGAAGCGCAGGGCCTGCGTCGGCTCCATGCCTTCCAGCAGGGCCACGGTGATGGCGGCGACGAAGGCGTCGCCGGCGCCGGTGGCGTCGACCGCCTCGACGGTCGGCGGGGTCGCCCAGGCCATTTCGACGCCGCGCTGATACATCGCCGCGCCCCTGGCGCCCTTGGTCACCACCACCCGGCCGCCGCCGCGGTGCAGGCCGTCGCCATAGAAGGCGGCCTCGGTCTCGTTGACGACGATCAGGTCCGCGCGGCGCAGCAGCATTTCCGACACCGGCTGGGCGGGGGCCAGATTGGCGCAGACGAAGCCTGTGGCCCGGCCCACCGCCGCCTCCACCGTCTCGACCGGCAGCTCCAGCTGGACGATCAGGGCGCCCTCGATCCGCTGCGGCAACTGCTCGGGCGTCACCAGATGATTGGCGCCGGCCGCCACCACGATCTGGTTCTCGCCCGTCGGATCGACGGCGATCAGCGCGACGCCGGTCGGCGCCGCCACATCCGTCTCGACCCCCGCCAGATCGACGCCCAGGTCCGACATCAGGGACAGGGCCTCGCCGGCCAGGGAGTCGTTGCCGACCCGGCCGATCAGGCTGACCTCGGCGCCCAGTTTCTCGGCGGCATAGGCCTGGTTGGCGCCCTTGCCGCCCGGATAGCGGGCCAGGCTGGCCCCCGTCACCGTCTCGCCCGGCGCCGGCAGCCGGGGCGCCGTCGCGACCAGGTCCAGGTTGATCGAGCCGACGACGGTGATCCGCATCATCTGGCCTTCAGCGTCTCGGTCAGCAGGTCGAACACCCCCTGTCCGTCCGCCGCCACCGCCCAGCGGTGCCGCGCCGTGGCGGGATCGACGCGGAACTCCACCGCCGTATGGCCGCGCGTCAGGTCCGAGCCCGTCTCGACCTCGATCCGGCAGGGCTTCAGGGTGAACAGCTCCGGCTTCATCAGCCAGGCGATGGGACAGGGGTCGTGCAGGGGCGGGGCGTCTGCTCCGGTCGCCTGCCGCTCGACCCGCTGCGAGAAGCGCAGCAGGGCGGCGACGGTGCGCGCCGGGTCGGTGCGGATCGTCTCGACGGCGCGGATCCGGGCCTCGGTCGCCCGCACCTGATGGGTGGCGTCCAGGCCGAAGGCGATCACCTCGCAGCCCGAGCCGAACACCACCGCCGCCGCGTCCGGGTCGGCCCAGATGTTGAACTCGGCCGAGGCGGTGATATTGCCGCCCTCGGACCGCGCCCCGCCCATGACCACGACCGGCCCCAGATGCTCGGCCAGCCGCCGTTCGCGCTTCATCGCCAGGGCCAGGTTGGTCATCGGCCCCAGGACGGCGACGGCGACCGATCCGGCCGGGCGTTTCATCACCAGGTCGACGATGGCGTTGGCGGCGGGTCCGTCGCCGATGATGCCGGTCGGCGCGAAGGGCTCCAGGTCGCCCAGCCCCTCGGGCCCGTGGAAGTCGCCCGCGCCCGCCGGCGGTCGTTTCAGCGGCCGTTCGGCGCCGCCGAACACCGGCACGTCTTCACGGCCGGCGATCTGGCGCACCATACGGGCGTTGCGCTGGGTCAGGTGGGCGGGGACGTTGCCGCCCACGGTGGTGACGGCCAGCAGCGTCGGCTCGGCCGCCGCAAAGGCCAGGAACAGCGCCACGGCGTCATCCACGCCGGGGTCGCAATCGATGATCAGGGATTGGATAGACACATCCCTCGTTTGACGCTCCGGACGCCGGCGGGCAAGTCCGTTTCACCGCTTATCCCACGCGAATCCGACGCCTTTTCCAGCCACGCTTGCGCCCGCTTGACGTCCGCCTCCCCCGGCGTCACCCTGAGCCTCGTTCTCCGGGGGGTCGCAATCGAGCGGCTGAGATTGGCGTAGCCGCCTGACCCGTCGAACCTGATCCGGGTCATGCCGGCGAAGGGATGGGAAACGCTTTTGGTCCTCAAGACAGGACCTCGCGCCCGACGTCGGCGGACCTCAACCGTTTGAGGCCGCCATGAATATCCAAGTCACCCCGCCCGCGCTTCCCGAAGAACCCAATGTGGATCTGGCGCTGAAAGACGCGCGCGAGCAGGTGATGCGAGAGACGGGCGCCATCCCCACCGGCGAACGCGCCGGCAGCCGCAAGGTCTATGTCGCCGGCGAGCTCTACCCCGACATCCGCGTCCCCTTCCGCGAGGTCGCCGTCCACCCGTCGGCCAACGAGCCGCCGGTCACCCTCTATGACAGCTCCGGCCCCTACACCGACCCGACCGTGACCATCGACATCAAGCGCGGCCTGCCGCACGTGAAGTCGTCGTGGCAGCTGGATCGCGGCGACATCGCCCCCGTCGCCAACCCGCGCGAGGTCAAGCCCGAGGACAACGGCCACGCCAGCGGCAAGAACCTGGCCCCCCGGTTCGACACCTCGAACCACCGCGTCTTCAAGGGCGTCGAGGGCCGCCCGGTGACGCAGTACGAATACGCCCAGGCCGGGATCATCACGCCCGAGATGGAATATGTCGCCATCCGCGAGAACCTGCGCAGGGAAGTGGCGAGTGGCGAGTGGCGCGTGGCGAGCGAAACCGCTCAGACCATCACCCTCGCCGACGGCTCGACCGTACCGCTTCCCGCATCGAACTCGCCACTCGCCACTCGCCACTCGCCACTCGAGCGCGACGGCGAATCCTTCGGCGCATCCATCCCCGACTTCGTCACCCCCGAGTTCGTGCGCTCCGAGATCGCCCGCGGCCGCGCCATCATCCCGCACAACATCAACCACCCCGAGGTCGAGCCGATGATCATCGGCCGCAACTTCCTGGTGAAGATCAACGCCAACATCGGCAACTCGGCGGTCCTGTCGTCGGTGGACGACGAGGTCGACAAACTGGTCTGGGCCACCCGCTGGGGCGCGGACAATGTCATGGACCTGTCGACCGGCCGCAACATCCACAACATCCGCGACTGGATCATCCGCAACAGTTCCGTCCCCATCGGCACCGTGCCCATCTATCAGGCGCTGGAGAAGGTGAACGGCGTCGCCGAGGACCTGACCTGGGAGGTGTTCCGCGACACCCTGATCGAACAGGCGGAACAGGGCGTGGACTATTTCACCATCCACGCCGGGGTGCGCCTGCCCTTCGTGCCGATGACGGCGAAACGCGTCACCGGCATCGTCAGCCGGGGCGGCTCCATCATGGCGAAGTGGTGCCTGGCCCACCACAAGGAGAGCTTCCTCTACGAGCATTTCGAGGACATCTGCGACATCATGCGGGCCTATGACGTCAGCTTCAGCCTGGGCGACGGTCTGCGCCCCGGCTCGATCGCCGACGCCAACGACGAGGCCCAGTTCGCCGAGCTGCGGACCCTGGGCGAACTGACCAAGATCGCCTGGGCCAAGGGCTGCCAGGTCATGATCGAAGGCCCCGGCCATGTGCCGATGCACAAGATCAAGGCCAACATGGATGAGCAGCTGAAACACTGCCACGAGGCGCCCTTCTATACGCTTGGCCCGCTGACCACCGACATCGCCCCCGGCTATGACCACATCACCAGCGCCATCGGGGCGGCCATGATCGGCTGGTTCGGCACGGCCATGCTCTGCTACGTCACGCCCAAGGAGCATCTGGGCCTGCCGGACCGTCAGGACGTCAAGGACGGCGTCATCACCTACAAGATCGCCGCCCACGCCGCCGACCTGGCCAAGGGCCACCCCGCCGCCCGGTTACATGACGACGCCCTGTCGCGCGCCCGGTTCGAGTTCCGCTGGGAGGACCAGTTCAACCTGGGCCTGGACCCCGAAACCGCCCGCAAATACCACGACGCCACCCTGCCCAAGGAAGCCCACAAGACCGCCCACTTCTGCTCCATGTGCGGCCCGAAATTCTGCAGCATGAAGATCAGCCAAGACATCCGCCGCGATGCGATGGCGCAGAATGATGCGGGGGCCTCGCTAGCGGAGGCGGAGGCCGGGATGGCGGAGATGAGCGCGAAGTTCCGCGCTGGGGGCGGGGTGGTTGACGTCACGGTGGCCTAATCGGCTAAGGTCGCATATGTGCACCGCACGTTTGGGAGCTAAGCACCGTGCCAATTATTGAGGGCTTCCGGGTCCAAAACTACCGTGCACTCCGCGACGTCACGTTGGGCAAGCTTTCAGGTCAGTCAGATCGGGAGCCGTTAACGCCGTTCACCGCAGTCATTGGCAAGAACGGCGCTGGGAAAAGCACTCTCTTCGACGCTTTCGGGTTCGTGGCTGATTGCTTGACCTTCGACGTAGAGACTGCGTGCGACATGAAGCAACGCGGTGGATTTGACCGCTTAAGATCGATGGGAACCTCGGAAGCGATCCGATTCGAAATCTATTATCGCGAGGCACCAAACGAGCGCCCAATAACCTATGAACTCGCAATCGCCGCAGATGCTTATGGACGGCCATTCGTTGAAAGCGAACTGCTAAAACAGCGTCGCAAAGGTCAGAAACACGGCCGCCCCTACCCATTCTTACGGCTATTTCACGGGAGAGGATTGGTATGGGCAGGGGAAGAAGCCGTAGAGCTTGAGGGTGAAGAAGACCGCGCCCAGGAATCCGTAGAGCTAACTGATCTTCGACAGCTCGGAATTGCCACCCTTGGAACGCTACGCGAGCATCCGCGAATCAAACGATTTCGTGATTTTTTGAAGGGTTGGTATCTTTCATATTTCTACCCTGACGCAGCTCGAAGCTTGCCATCTGCGGGCCCTCAAAAGCACCTAAATGAACACGGCGATAACATAGGAAACGTCGTCCAATTTATGGAGCGAGAGCACAAAACCCGCTTCAAGAACATACTTCAACGGATCGCTTCAAAGATTCCCGGCGTCACGACGATTGACACCCACGTCACTGAAGACAAACGCGTACTGCTAAGATTTAACGATGGTGCTTTCGACGATCCGTTTTTTGCTCAACAAATGTCGGACGGCACTCTTAAGGTATTCGCATACTTACTTTTGCTAGAAGATCCCGAGCCCCCTCCCTTTATATGCATAGAAGAGCCAGAGAATGGCCTCTATCACAAACTTCTAGAGACGCTAGCGGAAGAATTCCGAGCTCACGCTACCGGAAAAAGAAACGCGCCACAAATATTTGTTACCACACACCAACCCTATTTTGTTGATGCGCTGTCCCCAAAAGAAGTTTGGATTCTTGAAAAGGGAAAAAATGGCTTTTCTCAGGTCAGAAGAGCCTCCGATCTTAAACTAGTGACCAATTTGGTGGACGAGGGACTCCCATTGGGTGGACTTTGGTATAGTGACTATCTGGATGCTATCTAGATATGCACATCGAAATATTGACCGAAGATAGTTCAGGCGCGACTTTACTTGAAATACTGGTCCCCATGGCGCTTGGCGTACAAGGGGAAGGCCATACATGGCGGATCCACTCTTACAGGGGGGTTGGTCGGCTTCCGAAAGGGCTGACTGCTGCAGGAGATCCGAGCAAACGTATTTTGCTCGATCAGCTCCCGCGCATTCTTGGGGGATATGGAAAAACGCCGGGGATCGACGTCGTTATCGTTGTGGTCGACACAGATGTCCGCGACTGTAAACAAATGCTGGCTGAACTGACGGCGTCAGCCGCAGCTTCAGGTCGGCCCGATACAATCTTTCGGTTGGCAATCGAAGAAGTGGAATCGTGGTATCTAGGAGATAGAGCCGCTGTTTTGGAGGCGTATCCTCGCGCGCGTAAAGACGTGCTTGATCGGTACGAACAAGATTCAGTCTGCGGGACTTGGGAACTACTCGCAGATGCACTCCACCCTGGAGGTGCCACAGCGGTGAAGACAGCAGGCTGGCCGCTCCCGGGTCAGATCAAGCACGAATGGGCACAGGCTATTGGTCCAAAAATGGATTTGCACCGAAACTTATCGCCCAGTTTTAACAAGCTAGTCGAGGCGCTTTCAAAGTTAGCCGCAGCCTAGGCGCAGCCGTCATTACTGTTTCCATTTCGTGCTCCTCACCGGTGCAAAAGGCACCCGCAAGACCCCCCCCCTTAACCGCTTCCTGCGGCAGCGGGCGGAGGCGTTTCGGTTCGTGAACCCGGACGCGGCCTCCCTCTCCCGTCGGGAGAGGGACGCACAGTGAGATTTCCGCTATGCTGCGCCAATGTTCAGCATCCTCAACTATCCTGAACTGATCGAAAGAGCGCTCCAGAACGCCGCCGATGCTCCGGCCGCGCCCCGGAAGAAGCGGGCCTAACCCTCTCCTTTCGTCATCCTCCGGCAAGCCGCGTCTTCGCGGCGCAGACCGGGGGACCCAGCGGCCTGCGTGAGCAGGACCCTGTCGCGGATGCGGGCGTCTGACATCGCGCAGCGGACGCATTTCGCCTTCGGCGCCTCCCCTGGTCCAAGCTTCGCTTGGCCAGAGGATGACGAAGGGTCCCCCGGTTCCGCTGCGCGGCCCGGAGGATGACGAAAGGAAGGGAGGCGGCCGGGGGCGGCAAAAGCGGGATCACCCCTTTGCGCTCCTAATTCCGTCGCTCCACCCGTTGAATATATTGAGCTTTCCGGCCCCGCGCGCCAATCAACCCAGCACGGTTTCCCGCCGCCGTATAATCCCCCGGTCCCGTTCCGGGGCGGATCGGCCCGGGAGGGGCGTATGGATGGGATCGAGGGACGCCGGCCCTATGGGGACGAGGACGAGGGCGGGGGCTATGGCGAGAGCGACGGCGGGGGCGGCTATTTCGACCGGCGCCTGACCAACGAGGACTTCGTCGATCCGCCACGCCAGCCGTCCTGGGATAAGTCGTCCTGGGACGGGGCGTCGCCGGATGAGGCGTCGCACGACACGCGGCCGCTGTATGACGGGCGGCCCGGGCGCGATCCCTATGACCGGGGCGGCGGCTATCGCCGGGCCTCGGACGAGGCCTGGGCGGCGGCGCGCGACGACTATTTGGCCGGCGACACGGCCGAGACGGTCAGCGCCCGCTACGGCATGGGGGTCAGCACCTTCCGCCTGCGCGCCCGGGACAAGGGCTGGCGGCGCATGGACCAGGTCGATCCCCCCTATGATCCGCTGGACCCGGACGAGGCGGCGGCGGACGGCCCGGCCGACTATGGCCGGATGGCGGACCTGGCCCGGATGCGGCTGAACCGCGCGCTGGAGGCCGGCCGCGCCGTCGAGGCGGCGCGCTGGATGCGCCTGCACCTGGGGCTGACGGCCCTGGCCCGGGACGTGTCGCCGGCCCCGCCGCCTGCGCCCCCCACGCCGGAAGCGCCGCCGGAAGCGCCGCCGCCCGCCCCGAAGGAACCCGACCTCGCCGCGCGCGCCGAAGCCCTCGCCCAGCAGATCTGCGTCATCGCCCAGGAAGCCGCCGCCCTGAAGCCCGGCGACTACGCCGGCCGCGACGCCCTGATGGCCCGGATCGACGCGCTGGACGACCTGGAGCCGGCCGGGATTTCAGACGAATTAGACGATTCAGACGGTGTTTTTTCGCAGGGAGAGTCTGAAACCGGGCCGCCGTGACCGGGGCGGGTGAGGCGTGCGCGTGAGCGAAGGCGTGAGGGGTGAATCGTGACTGGCGAGGGGTGAGTAGCGAGCAAGGGGCGAGCGGGGCGATGCACCGGCGCAAGATCTGCGCTCACCAATCACCAATCACGACTCGCCAATCACCCTCCCCTCACACCTCCGACGCGATCTTCCTCAGCGCCTCTTCGAACACCTGGGCCGGCTGGCCGCCGCTGATCAGATATTTGCCCTCGACCACCACGGCGGGGACCGAGCTGATGCCGCGCGACCGCCACAGGTCCTCGGCCGCGCGCACGGCCTGGGCGTAGCGGCCCGAGGCCAGGACCTCGCCCGCCTCGGCCCGGTCCAGCCCGGCGGCCTCGGCGGCGGCGGTCAGGACGCCGGCGTCGGTCAGGTTGCGGTTCTCGGTGAAGTGGGCCGTGAACAGGGCCTGTTTCAGCGCCTTCTGCTTCTCGGGCGCCGTCTCGTGGGCCCAATGCAGCAGGCGGTGGGCGTCGAAGGTGTTCCAGATGCGGCTGTCGTCGGTCATGCGCATGTCGAAGCCGACCTCGGCGGCCCGCTCGCGGATCATGGCGCGGTTGGCGGCCGACTGCTCCGGGCTGGCGCCGTATTTGCGGCCGATGTGTTCGACGATGTTCTCGCCCTCGGGCGCGATCTGGGGGTTCAGTTCGAACGGCTGAAACGCAATATCGGCGCCGATCCCCTCGCCCTTGAGGGCGTCCAGCGCCGTCTCCAGCCCGCCCAGCCCGACCGCGCACCAGGGGCAGACCACGTCGGAAACGAAGTCGATCTTCAGGGTCTTCATCGGCACGGCTTGGGTCATGGCGAGGGCCTTCTGGAACAGGATGTGTTGCGGAGCATATGGGAAGGCCCCGCGCGACGCCAAGGCCTCAGCCCAGCGTCAGGTCCCGGGGCGGCCGGATCCGCCGCCAGCGCGCCTCCACGAAGGCGAAGGCGCCGAAGGCCATCAGCCCCGCCGCCGTCAGCCCCAGCACCCACGACCCGCCGGGCTGGGCCTCCAGCGCGTCCAGCGCCGCCGCCGTCGTCGTCACCTCGCCCGACCGCGCGTGCAGCCCCGCCAGGACCACGAAGGTCCCCAGCGGCAGATAGGCGAAGCCCCGCGCGCCATAGCCCGCCCGCGCCAGGGCCGTCGCCGGCCGGCGCACCGCCTCGGGACAGGCCAGGGCCGCGTCGAAGTCGTCCCGGAAGGCCCTGACGATGTTGCCGATCCCGACGCCCAGCACCACCAGCCCCGCCGCGATCAGCAGCAGACCGCCGAACGGCAGGTCCAGGATCCAGGCCGCCTTCTCCTGGTTCTCGGCGATGCTCTCGGCCCGTTCCGCCGCCTGGCTGGTCGCCTCCCCCGCCTCGTCCAGATACTCGAACACCCCCGCCGCCAGCAGGCCGTAGAACAGGCCGCTGGCCGCCTGGCCCGCCCGCGTGGCCCAGCCCTTGAGGTCGGTTCCCTCATGGTCGGCGTCGAACAGGGCCTGCAGCACGCGCCAGCCGACGAAGGCCCACAGGCCCAGGCCCAGCAGCACCAGCCAGACCCGCCCGAACGGCTGCTCCGCCAGCCAGCCCGCCGCCCCGCCCGCGCCCACCGCGTCGCCGATCCTGTCGGTCGCCGCCAGCAGGGTCAGCGCCCCCGCCGACAGATAGACGAAGCCCCGCGCTCCGTATCCGACCCGCGCCGCACCCTCGATCAGGCGCGACAGCCGGGGCGCGCGGCGCGCTGCGGGGACGCGGCTGCGGACGGCCTCGCCCAGGGCGGCGGCGGCGTGACGAAGACGGGCGAACATGGCGGCTCCAGCGCGGCGGAGCGGTTCAACGCCCCCGCCCGCCGATGGCTCCCGCGCTCAGGCGCGCGCGGCGTGAGCCGCCGGCAGCTCCAGCACGACCTTCAGCCCGCCCATGTCGCTGTCGCCCAGGGTCAGCCGCCCGCCGTAGGCGCGCGTCAGGTCCTCGACGATCGACAGGCCCAGGCCCGAGCCGGGCGCGCTCTCGTCCAGCCGGGCGCCGCGCTTCATCACCGTCTCGCGCTGGTCGGCGGGCAGGCCGGGGCCGTCGTCCTCGACCACCACCACCATCTGGCCCAGGCCGTTCTCGCCGGCCGAGACGCGGACGCGGCGGGTGCTGAACTTGGCCGCGTTCTCGATCAGATTGCCCAGGATCTCCTGCAGGTCCTGCCGCTCGCCCAGGAAGGCCAGGTCGTCGGGCGCGCGCCAGTCGATCTCGGCGCCCTTGTCGCGGAAGACCTGTTCGATCATGACCGCCAGCTCGTCCAGCACCTCGGGCACCGGCGTGGTCTCGCCCAGGCCGTGGGCGGCGCGGGCGGCGGCGCGGGCGCGGCGCAGATGGTGGTCGACCTGGCCCTGCATGACCCGGGTCTGGCGCCGCACCAGTTCGGGCAGCGAGCCTTCGGCGGTCCCGGCCTCGGCCAGCATGACCGAGATCGGGGTCTTCAGCGCATGGGCCAGGTTGCCGACATGGGTGCGCTGGCGCTCGACCACCTCCTGGTTATGGTCCAGCAGCCGGTTGACCTGTTCGGCCAGGGGCTGGATCTCCAGCGGATAGGACCGTTCGATCCGCGCCGCCTGGCCGTGGCGCACGGCCGCGATCTCGTTGCGCAGGTCATACAGGGGCCGCAAGCCGACCTGAACCTGAATGAAGACCGCCGACACCAGGATGAAGCCCAGGATCAGCAGGGCGACCCAGGTCAGGGTGGCGAACTGCCGGGTGTCCACATCGACGTTGGACCGGTCGATGGCGGCGAAGAAGACCACCGGCGTGGTCCGTCCCGGCAGGGACTTCATGCTGGCCGCCACCCGCAGCGGCTCGCCTGCCGGGCCTGTGGCGTTATAGGTGATGGTCTGGCCGTAGGCGTCGTCCAGCCGCCCCGGCAGGTCCGCCGGCACCGTCAGGTCCTCGCCGTACAGCGAGTCCGAGCGGGTGATGATCCGCAGCCCCCCGGCCAAAGTCGGCTCGGCCGTCATCCAGTACTTGCCCGAAAACACCCGCAGGGTGGGGGCGTCCATGATCTGGGGCGTCAGAACCTTGCCGCTCGCCGTCACCGTGCGCACCACCAGTTCGTCGGTGGTCTCGCTCAGTACATTGCCCAGGCGGCGCAGGGCCGATTCCTGGAACTGGTTGGTCAGGACGAAACCGGTCGCCACCAGGGCCAGCAGAATCCAGCCGGCGGCCAGCCAGATCAGCCGCCGCGTCAGCGACCTGCCCGGCCGCCCGAACCAGCGGCCCCAGCCGCCGGGCGGCGTCCGCCGCGCCCCAGCCCCTGCTTCGGTCATTGCGGCGCGATCACGCCGCCTCGGACTCGCCCGTCAGGGGCGCCAGGCGATAGCCCAGGCCGCGCACGGTCTCGGTCCGGTCGGATCCGATCTTCTTGCGCAGCCGGCCGATGAAGACCTCGATGGTGTTGGAATCCCGATCGAAGTCCTGATCGTACAGATGTTCGACCAGCTCCGTGCGGCTGATGACCCGGCCCTGGTGCATCATCATATAGTGCAGCAGCCGGTACTCCAGCGAGGTCAGGCGCAGGGGCTCGCCGTTGACATTGGCGCGGGCCGCGCGCGGGTCCAGACGCAGGCCGCCGCACGACAGGGTGGCCGAAGCGATGCCGGCCGAGCGGCGCAGCAGGGCCCGCAACCGCGCCAGCAGTTCTTCGGTATGGAAGGGTTTGGTCAGATAGTCGTCGGCCCCGGCATCGAAGCCCGACACCTTGTCCGACCAGGCGCCGCGCGCCGTCAGGATCAGGACCGGCGTCGCCTTGCCCTCGCGCCGCCAGCGCTCCAGCACCGAGACCCCGTCGATCTTGGGCAGGCCCAGGTCCAGCACGATCACGTCATAGGGTTCGGTGTCGCCCAGGAACCAGGCCTCTTCGCCGTCGGCGGCGTGGTCCACCGCATAGCCGGCGTCGGCCAGGGCGCCCTTCAGCTGACGCGACAGGTCGGCGTCGTCTTCAACCAGCAGGACACGCATCGTCAGTCTTCTCCCACCACGCGGCCCGAGCGGGCGTCCACGCGAATATCAGCGACCCGCCCGCCGGGATATTCCCAGCGCACCACCACCGTGTCGCCGCGCGGGCTGACGCCCAGCATGCGTCCGTCGCGTCCGGCCCCGACCCGGCGCACCACGGCGCCCAGATCGGCGCGCGGCCCGTCGGCCGAGGGTCGGTCGCGCGAGGGGGCGTCGCGGCGCTGGTCCTGCTGCGGACGCTCTCGGTCCTGGTCGCGCGACTGCGCCAGGGCCTGGGTCGCGGGGACCAGGGCCATCAGGGCGGCGATCAGGAGGGCGCGGGTGCGGTTCATGAAGTCGCTTCTACGGGGCCGGCTCTGAACAGCCGCTGAACGGGGTGTTTGGAAACGGGCGATACGGCCGAAAAGCCGCACGTCCGTCGCATCTATAACAGAGATCGCGCGAACGGGTCTTCCTGCGCCGAAAAGATGAACGGCGGCTGAAACGCGGCGTTCAGATCGGGCTCAGGCGGGAGATGGCTTTCTGGGGACATCGCAGCCCCCGCCGGGGCGCCCCGCACCAGAAGGAACGATCCGATGCTGAACAAGAAAGTCTTCCTGCCCGCCCTCATCCTCGCCGCCGCCGCCTCGGCCGCCCTGCCCGCCGCCGCCCAGTCCTATGGCCCGTCCCATCACGCCCGACCGCCTGTCCATCATGCGGGCTACGGACACTGGTCGTCGATCAACGCCCGCCAGGCCAGTCTGGACCGCCGCATCGACCAGGGCGTCCGTTCCGGCCAGCTCAGCCGCCGCGAGGCGACCCGTCTGCGGGGCGAGTTCAACGGCCTGCTGCGGCTTGAGGCTCACTATCGTCGCGGCGGCCTGACCGCCTGGGAACGCACCGACCTGGACCGTCGCTTCGACCGTCTCTCGGCCCAGATCCGCAACGAACGCCACGATTGGGACCACCGTCGCGGCTGAACGCCATCTCGGTGATTTCCACGGGAGCGCGGTCCGAAAAGGGCCGCGCTTTTTCTCTTTGGGACGGCTCCGTGGGGCTTCGCCCTCGCTTCACAACCGCCGCCGCCAAAGATCGTCATTCGCCCTGGTGCGAAGTTTGAATGACCGTCAGACCTGGCCCGCCTACAGCTTGATGAACGGCTGCATCAGCCGCCCCAGCCAGCCGTCCAGTTCGATCTGCCCATCCAGCGCCACCACGCACAGGCAGGGATCGGGCGAGACCACGCGCGGTTGGTGCAGCACTTCGCCGTCCGCCTCCTCGAAGTCGCCGACATCGAACCGGGCGGTTTCGGTGGCGTAGGCGCCGTGGATGACGCAGGTCAGTTCGATCCCGCCGTGGGTGTGGCGCGGCGTCTCGCGGCCCGGACCGATCTCCAGCAGGATGACGCGGCAATCGCCGTCGCGCGGCGCATGGACGTCGCGGGCGCGCATGCCTGGTCCCAGCCATCGCCACGGTCCCAGCGCGTACCGGCGCAGGGGCTCAGGCAGGCCGACCATGTCGTTCAACGGCGTGGAGGCCAGAACCTGTCCGGCGTCGGCCTCGGCCCGCGCCAGGACGCGCGCCAGGGCGTCGTCCGGCATCGGCTCGGGCTCCAGATCGTTCAGCAACTCGCCGCCCACCGACTGGAGCGTGCGGACCCAGGCGTCGTTCTGCGGCCGCATCGCCAGATGGGCGGCGACCACCACGGCCTCGGGCGGGCTGAGGGTGCCGGCCGCATAGGCCAGGAGCCGTTCTTCGGAGGGGTTGTGACCGCCGGTCATGCCTCGCCTCCGGCGTCGTCCAACAGGGTGCGCAGTTTGATCATGGCCTTGCGTATTCGGGATTTCACTGTGCCCAGCGGCAGGTCCAGCCGCCGGGCGATTTCGGAATGGGGATTGTCCTGGAAGAAGGCCAAGCGAAGGACCTCGATCTGATCCGCCGTCAGCCGCGCCATGGCCGTCTTCAGGCGTGCGGCATCCTCGGCCATCAGCACGAGTTGGTCCGGCCGTTCCGGCTCCTCCTGCAACAGTTCGATCTCGGGCATCGGGGTGCGCCGGGCGTCCTGGCGCAGCACGTCCAGGCGCCGGTTGCGGGCGATGGTGAAGATCCAGGTCGCGGCCCGCGCCTTGGAGCTGTCGAACAGCTCGGCCTTGCGCCAGACGGTCAGCATGGCGTCCTGGGCGAAGTCCTCGGCCGCCCCCGCAGGCGCCCCGGCCTTCATCAGATAGGCCTTCAGACGCGGCGCGAAATGTTCGAACAGGCGCGCGAAAGCCTCGCGGTCCCGCCGTAACGCCACCGCCTCGATCAGCCGGTCATGCTCGCCGCCCATAGCCGTCACGGGTGGCCGAATCCGCTGAAGCGTTGAAACCTGTCCATCCATGAAACCTAGTACGGTTCTGGCGAAAGTCTGGATCATTTCGTGATCCGGCCGCGTGCGCGGCGCGTATCTTCGCCACCTGTAGCCCGCCCTCGGAGTCTTTATGTCCTTGTCGTCCCCTTCCAGCGAGACCGGTCCGCGCCTGCGGATCGCCGTCGTGGGCTCGGGGATCGCCGCCCTGTCCAGCGCCTGGCTGCTGTCGAAGCGCCACGACGTGACGATCTACGAGCGCGACGACCGCCTGGGGGGCCATTCCAACACCGTGGACGTCCGCGCCCCGACCGGAGAGACGGCGGTGGACACCGGCTTCATCGTCTTCAACGACGCCACCTATCCGAACCTGATCGCCCTGTTCGCCCATCTGGGGCTTGAGACGCGGGCCACCGACATGTCCTTCGCCGTGTCCCTGGATCTGGGCCGGTTCGAATATGCGGCGCCCGCCCTGTTCGCCCAGCGTCGCAACCTGTTCCGCCCGCGCTTCTGGTCGATGCTGAAGGAGATCCTGCGCTTCTATCGCTCGGCGCCCGGCGGCATGGCCGCCCTGGGCGACAGCGACGTGACCCTGGGCCAGTATCTGAAGCGCGAGGGCTTCAGCGAGGCCTTCCGCGACGACCATTTGCTGCCGATGGCCGCCGCCATCTGGTCGTCGCCGGCCCATACGCTGATGGATTATCCGGCGGAATCCTTCCTGCGCTTCTGCGGCAACCACGGCCTGCTGAAACTGGTCGGCCGGCCCCTGTGGCGCACCGTCGTCGGCGGCAGCCGGGCCTATGTCGAGGAACTGGCCCGTCAGGTCGGGGCCGGGCGAAAGGGCGACGCAGTCCGGCTCCGGCGCGGCGTGGACCAGGTCCAGCGCGTCGACGGCGGCGTCGTGGTCCACGACACCACCGGCGCCCGGGAGCGGTTCGACCATGTCGTCATCGGCGCCCACGCCGACCAGGCCCTGGCCATGCTGGCGGAGCCCACGGCGCGGGAACGTGAACTGCTGGGCGCCTTCCGCTACAGCCGCAACCTGACCATCCTGCACACCGACGCGGGCCTGATGCCCCGGCGCCGGCGGGCCTGGGCCTCGTGGAACTATATCGGCGCGGACGGCGGCCTGTGCGTCACCTACTGGATGAACAGGCTCCAGGGCCTGCCGGGCCAGGACCTGTTCGTCACCCTGAACCCGCCGCGCCCGCCGGCCGCCGGAACCCTGTTGCGCAGCGAAGTGTACGAGCACCCGATCTTCGACCCCGCCGCCATCAAGGCGCAGAAGTCGCTGTGGAGCCTGCAGGGCCAGGGCGGCGTCTGGTTCTGCGGCGCCCATTTCGGGGCCGGCTTCCATGAGGACGGGCTTCAGTCCGGTCTGTCGGTGGCCGAACAACTGGGCGGGGTGCGTCGTCCCTGGACCGTCGAGAACGAGAGCGGCCGCATCCATCTGTCCTCACCCTCGGTCCAGATGGAACCGGCGGCGTGACAGGCTCGGCCCTCTATGTCGGCAAGGTGTTTCACGCCCGTCTGCGGCCGACGCCGCACCGGCTGAACTACCGCGTCTTCTGGCTGATGCTGGACCTGGCCGAGATCGACGCCCTGCACGGCCGGCTGAAGACCTTTTCACGCAACCGGTTCAACCTACTGTCCTTCCACGACCGGGACCACGGCGACGGCTCGGACCGTCCGCTGCGGGCCCAGATCGAGACGCGGCTGGCCGAGGTCGGGGTGGACGTCGGCCAGGGCGCGATCCGTCTTCTGACCATGCCGCGCGTGTTCGGCTTCGTCTTCAACCCGATCAGCCTCTATTACTGCCATCACGAAGACGGGCGGCTGGCCGCCATGGTCTATGAGGTCACCAGCACCTTCGGCGAGCGGCGGTCCTATGTCCTGCCCGTCCTGGCGGCCGACGCCCAAGCCGGCCGGTTCCGGCAACAGACCGACAAGCGCCTGTATGTCTCACCCTTCATGGCCATGGGCATGACCTATGACTTCCAGGGTCAGACGCCGGGCGACACCCTGGGCCTGGCCATCAACGGATCGGATAGCGGGGGCCTGCTGATCGCCACCAGCATGAGCGGCGCGCGTCGGCCGATGTCCGACCGCGCCCTGATCGCCGCCGCCCTGTCCATGCCCCTGCTGACGCTGAAGGTCGTGGCCGCCATCCATTGGGAGGCGCTGAAACTCTGGCTGAAGCGCGTGCCCCTGACCCGCAAGCCCGCGCCGCCCCCCGACGTGCTGGACCTGCGGCACAGGGGTTAGGGGCCTCAGCCCCCCAGGGTCATGGCGCGCGCCAGATCGGCGATTTCGTCGCGCGTGATGAAACCGTCGCGGTTGCGGTCGGCGGCGGCGAAACGGTCGCCGTTCAGGGCGCGGAACTCGTTCAGATCGACGGCGCGGTCATTGTTGCGGTCAATGGCGCGCAGCTTCTGAATCTGCTCGCGGCTGGGTCGCCGCTGCGGAGCGGGCGCGCCGTCCGGGCGCAGGGCGCGCAGTTCGGACATCGTCAGACGGCCGTCGCGATCGGCGTCGGCCCGGGCGAACCGGCCCTCGCGCGCAGCGTCGAACTCGACCCGCGACAGGCGCCCGTCATTATTGACGTCCGCCTGCTGGAACAGGGCGCGACCGGCGCCTGTCGGGGTCTGGGCGGGCGCGGCCGTGGCGACGACGGCGATCGCCGCGGCGGACAGGACGGACAGAACAAGGCTTTTCATCGGGCTCTCGATCGGAAAAAGGGGCCCCGGCCGCACGGTTGGGGGGACGCGGCCGGGGCGACGGGCGGAGCCGGGGGTGAGGCGCTCCGCCCGAACCTGGAAAGGGGGTCAGTAGGGGCGGGTGACTGTAGAACTGCGCGTGGCGCCATTGTTCGCGGTGGCGGTGCGGTTCACGGTGACGCCGTCGTCGTCGCGATAGGCGTCGATCTGGCGTTCATAGCCGTAGCCGTGCGAGGTCTGCACGGTGGACGACCGGCTGTAGTGGTCGTCGCCGTAGGCGGTCGAAGCCGCGCGGGTCTGGGTGTTCCCGGCCGGGCCGGTGCGAACGGCCGTCGTGGCGTAGCCGTTCCCGGTGTCCACCGTGGTCCTGGCGCGGGCGCTGGACCAGCCCTGGCCGTCCACTGATCCATAGCGGGAGACCGACGCCGAGCCGGGGCTGCGATAGATATCCGCGCCGCGCATGGCGCTGTGCTGGGCGCCGGTGACGCTGGCCGAGCGGTGGCGGGAAACCGACTGAGCCATGGCGCTGTCGGCCGCAGCGACGAGGCCGGCGACCACCAGCAGGCCCGTCAGGGCGGCGGCTGCGAAGGGACGACGGGAGGTCATGGGCAGGCTCCTTGTGCGAGGTCCGGCCTGTTCCGGACGACTGCAGACTGACAGATCGGCCCGTCCGGGGTGTGTCGCCCCGGCGCCCGTGCGTAACAGCGTGTATCCTCTACTGGCGGGGCCGAGGCGGTTGCGCCAAAGCTTGGCCCATGACGACGGCTTTGATCCATCTGGTCGAGGACGACCCCGAAATCCGCGACCTGGTCTGCGCCCTGCTGGCGCGCGAGGGTCTGGACTGCGCGGCCTTCCCCGACGCCGCAGCCTTTTGGCGAGCCTGGGCGGTCCAGCGACCGGACCTGGTGGTGCTGGACCTGATGATGCCGGGCGAGGACGGCCTGTCGGTCTGCCGCCGCATCCAGGGCGCGGTCCCGGTGCTGATCGCCTCGGCGCGAGGCGAACCCATGGACCGGATCGTGGGGCTGGAGGTCGGGGCCGACGACTATGTCGCCAAGCCGTTCGTGCCGCGCGAGCTGGTCGCCCGCATCAAGGCCCTGCTGCGTCGCCGCGACCGGGCCGAACCCCGGCCGCCGGCCCGCCGTCTCGCCTTTGGCGGCTGGCGCCTGGACCTCGCCTCCCGCGCCCTGACCGATGCGGATGGCCAGGCGGTGGAGCTGACCGGCGGGGAGTTCGACCTGCTGGCCGCCTTCGTCAGGCGTCCGCAGCAGGTCCTGTCTCGCGACGACATCATGGACGTGCTGAAGGGCCGCCAGGCCGACGTCTTCGACCGCTCCATCGACATCCAGGTCTCGCGCCTGCGCCGCAAGCTGGGCGACCATCCCCGCGAATCCCGGCTGATCCGCACGGTGCGCAACGCCGGCTATCTGTTCACCGCAGACGTCGAGGTCCAGTCGTGAGACGCCTGGGCCTCGCCAACCGCCTGACGCTGACGCTGGTCCTGGTCGTGGTGGCGCTGCAGGCGGTCAGCGTCCTGGGCCTGATGAGGTTCCAGCGCGGCGATCAGGACGAATGGCGCCTGCCTGTGCCGGTGCGGATCGCCGCCGCCGCCGCCGCCCTGGACCGCACGCCGTCGCAAGAGCGGGACGACCTGCTGGTGGCCCTGAACGGCGACGCCACCCGCTTCTTCATCGCCGACGGGGTTCCGGCCGGCTATCGCGCGCACGGCGGCCCCCTGCCCGCGCTGTTGCGCAGCTATGACGCGGCCCTGGGCGCGCGCGACGTCCGCCTGCTGGTTCCCGAGGAGCGCCGCCGCTTCCGCCCTCAAGTCCAGCGACGACAGACCGCCGTCTATGCGGTGTCGGTCGCGTTGGCGGACGGCCAGAGGCTGGTGGTCGCGCCGGGCCTGGGGCAACGTCGCCGCAGCATGGCCATGGCCGCCCTGGTGTTCAGCCTGCTGGTCGGGCTGACGGCCGCCTTCCTCGTGTGGCGGATGGTGCATCGGGCGACCCGCGACCTCCAGGCCATCGCCGACGCTTCCGACCGTTTCGCCCGCGATCTCGGCGCCCCGCCGATGGACGAGACCGGCCATGCCGAGGCGCGCCGCGTGGCCTCGGCCTTCAACCGCATGCGGGCGCGCATCAAGGCCCTGGTAAGCGAGCGCATGCGGATGCTGGCCGCCGCGGCGCACGACCTGAAGACCCTGATGACCCGGCTTCGGCTACGGGTCGCCCTGATCGAAGACCCGGACCAGCGGGCGCGGGCGGACCGGGACGTGGCCCTGATGGCCACCTTGATCGAGGATGTGCTGCTGGTCGCGCGCGGCGAGGAAAGACCCGCTGTCCTCGCCCCCGTCGATGTCGCCGAACTGGTGACGGAACTGGTGCGGGAACGCGCCGCCCTGGGCCAGGCGGTGACCCTGGGACGGCTGGAGGCGGGACGGGTCCAGGCCGACACGGGCGGCCTGCGCCGGATTCTCGAGAACCTGATCGAGAACGCCGTGACCTACGCCGGTTCAGCCGAGGTCGGCTTCGAACGCGACGACGACCGCTGGCGGCTGACGGTCGTCGATCACGGTCCCGGCCTGTCGCCGGCGTTCGAGGCCCAGGCCTTCGAGCCCTTTGCGCGGGGCGAGGCGTCGCGCAGTCGCGAGACCGGCGGTTCCGGTCTGGGCTTGGCGATCGCCCGTTCCCTAGCTCAGCAGATGGGCGCGAGCGTCCGCCTGGAGACCACGCCCGGCGGCGGCCTGACCGCCGTGATTCTGTTCAGGACCGACTGACTACCGCGCCCTACCGCGCCGAGGATCCGACGATCCTCGACAGGCCTTCGACCAGGGCGTCGAAAACGGCGCGGCAGCGGGCGTTTCCGCGCAGATCCCCGTGCATGACGATCCAGGTCTCCAGCGCCATATGAAAGGCGTCGGGCAGGACGCGGACCAGATCCGGCTGGCGCGCCGCGACGACGGTCTGGCAGATGCCGATCCCGAACCCGGCGCGGATGGCCGCCAGCTGGGCCACGTCGCTGTCCACCCTCAGGGCGAAGGCGTCGCGGCTCAGGGCCGGATACTGCTGGACCGCAGCCCGGATCGCGGGGGTTTCGACATCATAGCCGATCAGGTCGTGATCCTTCAGATCGGCCAGGGTCCGGGGCGTCCCGCGTCGCGCCAGATAGTCGCGATGGGCGTGCAGGCCGATGGCCAGGGCGCCGACATGGCGCGAAACCAGGGCCTGCTGCTCGGGCCGGACCATGCGAACGGCCACATCGGCCTTGCGCTGCAACAGATCGTCCAGGGCGTTGGACGGCGACAGCTCCAGCGCCAGCCCCGGATGGGCCTGACGCATCCGGGCCAGTATGGGCGGCAGATGTTCGACCGCCACCACCTCGCTGGCGCTGATCCGCACCGTGCCGGAGAGGGCGCCGCCCCCGCCCCCACCCTCGGCTGTGCGGCGCAGGGCGGCCGAGGTCGCGGCCAGCCGCTCGGCCAGGGGCTTCAGCTCCAGCGCCGCGTCCGTGGGGGACAGGCCCCGGGGCGTGCGCAGGAACAGCTTGGCGCCCAGGGCCGTCTCCAGGGCGTCGATATGGCGGGCGATGCTGGGCTGGCTCATGTCCAGACGCCGCGCCGCGCCGGACAGCGACCCCTCGCGCAGCACGGCGTGGAAGGTGCGATACAGATCCCAGCTCGGCTCACTGTTCATTGGTTTTCGTATAGCAGGTGCAGATATTTCGACAATTCCGTTGATCCGGCGTTCGGTCGATACAGGCTTCATCAAACGGATGGAGCGCGACATGACGACGAAATCAGCCCTGGTTCTGGGCGCCACGGGCGGCGCGGGCGGGGCGGTGGCCGAGCGGCTGCTGAAGGCGGGATGGTCGGTGCGCGCCCTGCATCGCCGACCCGAGGGCGTGCGCGGCGACGCGCGGATCGCCTGGATCAGGGGCGACGCCATGTCGGCGGCGGACGTCGCGGCGGCGGCCGAGGGCGTGTCCCTGATCGTCCATGCGGTCAATCCGCCCGGCTATCGCAACTGGAACACCCTGGTCCTGCCGATGCTGGACAACACCATCGCGGCGGCCGAACGGAACGGCGCGCGCATCCTGCTGCCCGGCACGGTCTATAACTACGGCCCCGACGCCTTCCCCGACATCGCCGAGGATGCGCCCCAGAACGCCAGGACCCGCAAGGGCCGCATCCGGGTCGAGATGGAACGTCGCCTGAAGGCGGCCGCCGATCGCGGCCGGGCCAAGGTGCTGATCGTCCGCGCCGGCGACTTCTTCGGGCCTGAGGCGGCCAACAACTGGTTCAGCCAGGGCCTGGTCAGGGCCGGTGAACGGCCGACCGCGATCACCTATCCGGGCAAGCCGGGCGTCGGGCACCAGTGGGCCTATCTGCCGGACGTGGCGGAGGTGATGGTCCGCCTGGTCGAACGCAACGACCTGGAGGCTTTCGCCCGCTTCCACATGGAGGGCCAGTGGGACGCCGACGGAACCCGGATGACCGGCGCCATCCGCCGCGTCCTGGGCGAGCCCAAACTGCCGATCAAGCCCATGCCCTGGCTGGTGATGCGTCTGGCCGCGCCCTTCGTGCCGCTGATGCGCGAACTGATGGAGATGGCCTATCTGTGGAAACGCCCGGTCCGCCTGACCAACGCCCGGCTGGAGGCCCTGATCGGCCCCGAACCGCGCACCCCGCTCGACGAGGCCGTGCGGGCCACCCTGGCGGGGATCGGCAGCCTGTATCCGGCCCATGCGGACAGGCGCCCGTAGAGGCGACGGGCGAAGAAGACTGACTGTAGAAGGGAGAATGGTGGACGCGACAGGGATTGAACCTGTGACCCCCTCGATGTCAACGAGGTGCTCTCCCGCTGAGCTACGCATCCGCCGTAGAGCCCCGGGAAATCGCCCCAGGGCGGGAAGAGCGGTCGTATAGCGGCCCGGCCTGGCGGCATCAAGCCGATTTCACGGCCAGATTACGATTTTTGGGAGAACAGCGTTAAACGCGCCGCTCCGGTTTCAACGTCAGGCCGCGACCATCCGTTCGACTTCGCTGACCAGGTCGCGCAGATGGACCGGCTTGGACAGGACCTTGGCCTGGGGCGTGGCCTGGGCGGCGGTCAGGGCGACGGCGGCGAAGCCGGTGATGAACATGATGCGCAGGCCCGGCTGGCGGGCGGCGGCGACGCGCGCCACCTCGATCCCGTCGGCGCCGGGCATGACGATGTCGGTCAGCAGCAGGTCGTAGGGGCCGTGTTCCAGGGCGTCGATGGCGTCGTCGCCGTTCTCGCAGTCGACGACATGATGCCCTGCCCGCTCGAGCGCCCGGGTGAGGAAACCGCGAAGCGAACTGTCGTCTTCGGCCAAAAGGATGCGCGCCATTCGAGAAGTGCCCGTTTAATCAGGGACGCAACCTAGGCCGACAAGCGTAAACCGGCGATGAAATTCACCGGTCGAACGTCTTCCTTCCACAGCGAAACCCGCTATGCGGGGATCATGACCACGGACGGGGCCAGTTTCGCGATCAGCCTGCCGCCCGCCGCGGCCCCGGAAACGGCCCTGGTCTTCGCCTCGCCCCATTCGGGCGAGACCTATCCCGACGACATGGGGGCCTTCGCCGGACTGGCCCGCGCCAGCCTGAAAAGCGCCGAGGACGCCCTGGTCGGCGCCCTGGTGCGCGAAGGGCCGGCCCATGGGGCGCCCCTGATCGAGGGGCGGATCGGCCGGGCCTATCTGGACCTGAACCGCGACCCTGGCGAACTGGATCCGGACCTGATCGTCGATGCGGACGGGCCGGTGGGGGCCAAGACCCGGGCTGGATACGGCGTCATCCCCCGGCTGTCGGGCGACGGCCTGGCCCTGTATGATCGGCGGCTGTCCCTGGCGGAGGCCCAGGCGCGCATCCGGACCGCCCACGCCCCCTATCACACGGCCCTGGCCGAACTGATGGAACGGACGCGGGCGCGACGGGGCCGGGCCGTGCTGATCGACTGGCATTCGATGCCGACGCGGGCGGTGGGGGCGGAGGTGGTGCTGGGGGACCGGCACGGGTCGTCGTGCCAGGCGCGACTGACCCGGCGACTGCGCGACCTGTTCGAGGGGCTGGGCTGGCGGGTGGCGCTGAACCATCCCTACGCCGGGGGCTGGTCCACCCAGTTCTGGGGCCGGCCGGCGGACGGCTATGAGGCGATCCAGATCGAACTGAGCCGCAAACTGTATCTGGACGAGGCGACCCAGACGCCCAACGCGGCCCACGCCGCGACCCGCAAGGCGCTGAATCGCGTCATCGCCGCCCTGTGCGCGGATGACGGGGCGGCCTGACCCCGGCCCCCTGCCCCCGGATCGCGGATCGGCACGGGACGAAAAAAAGCCGCGCCCGGAGGCGCGGCATAAAAGTCTATAGGGAGGAAACGCCCAGGAAGGGCAAGACGCCCGGAGGCGTCGAAGGTCAATCTAGGTTGCGATGCACAATCGGTCAAGCGCTGCGCGCGGTTTTCGGGTCACGGCATGTTACGCAATTACGGCGCTTTCGCCCCAATTCGACGCACCGGGGCAGGAGAGGACGTCCCCTGTCGCACCTGCAAAATAACCGTCATTCACCCAGCAGGCGCCGCGCATTTCGAATGGCGCGGGCGGCGGGCGACGCCTCCTGGCGATAGATCAGCAGGCCGAAGGACGAGGCCACGCCCAGGGCCAGCCACAGAGGGCCGAACAGCCAGGCCGCCGCCGCCAGGGCGAAATAATAGCCCCGGACCCCCTGGCTGAACGAACTGAGCGCGGGATTGAGCAGTTCGGCCGCCGCCTCGCCGAACGCCTTGCGGTCGATCTCCTTGTTGATCTCGGGCGCCGAGCCGATCAGGGCCAGGGTGTAGTTCATCTGGCGCAGGGCCCAGATGAAATCCAGGAAGCCGCGCGCCAGGCAGATCAGCACCAGGGCCAGCTTGGCCTCCAGGATCCTGGTCGGCACATTGTCCGCTCCGACGGCGGCGAAGCCTTCCAGCTTGCTCTCGCCCCCGAACAGGATGCCGCCCACCGCCGCGATCAGCAGCAGATTGGTCGAGGCGAAGAAGGAGGCCGAGTTGATCGAATGGCCCATCAGCTGGCTATCGACCAGGCGGATCTCGCGGTGGGTCATCGACGCCATCCAGACCCGGCGGACATGGCTCATGTCGTCGTTCAGCGAACCGCCGTGGCGGCCGATGAACTTCAGGATCGGCGCATAGCCGAGCCAGCAGATGAAGAAGAGCGCCAGCGCGGCCCAATCAACCCAGGTCATCGCGCGAATTGAGCCCAGTCGCCGCTGTGGCGCAAGTCCGCCGACTCAAGTCGCGCTTGCCGAGGCCGCGCGCGCGTCCTATCACGCGCGCCTCACAGAATTTCGCAGACGCAGCAAAGACCCCGCCATGAACCTCGACGCTATTCCGGTCGGCCCGAACGCTCCCTGGGACGTCAATGTCGTCATCGAAATCCCGCAGGGCGGGCTGCCGGTGAAATACGAGATGGACAAGAAATCCGGCGCCCTGTTCGTCGATCGCTTCCTGCACACCGCCATGTACTATCCCGGCAACTACGGCTTCATCCCGCACACCCTGTCGGACGACGGCGATCCCTGCGACGTGATCGTGCTGAACCCGACGCCGGTCGTGCCCGGCTGCGTCATCCGCTCGCGCCCCATCGGCGTGCTGATGATGGTGGACGAGGCCGGCGGCGATGAGAAGATCCTGGCCGTGCCGGTCGACAAGCTGAACCCCTATTACACCGACGTCGCCAGCTATCGTCAGCTGCCGGCCATCCTGATCGAGCAGATCGAACACTTCTTCACCCACTACAAGGATCTGGAGAAGGGCAAGTCGGTCACGGTCAAGGGCTGGGGCGACGCCGGCGAGGCCGCCGAAATGATCGCCAAGGGCATGCAGGCCCACCAGGACAAGCTGGCCGCCAAGAAGGCCGGCAAGGCCGCCTGATCCAGGCTCTCGCCTCCTCCCCCTCCGGGGGAGGTGGCGCGGCGCTTCTCCAGCGCCGTGACGGAGAGGGCGCCCCCGCAAGACCGGCGCCTCTGCGACGCCCAGAACCCCTGCCCGCCACGCCTGCCCTCGCGCTCGCTTAGGCCAGGCCCATGGGCGATCTCCTCCCGCCCGAAGGAGACGGGCGCGCGCCAAAGTCTGCTTTCCGGCCTGCCGTCGATTTCGCAAACCGACCCATAGCGGACCTTCGTCGGCGAGCTGATCAGCAGGTCGGAGGAGCCCCTGCCTTGAAGCTGTCGACATATTCGGCAACCGGCCCGAGGCCAACCGAAGCTCTAAATTCGTCGACGCGCCCCGCATCCTCAAGCCGCCAAAGCGTCCACTGACCGGTGCCGTAAGGGCAGGTCATCTGTGTCCCGTATCTCTGCGGTTGATCTCTCGTCATCTGAAGCCGGTCATACATCATGGCGTACTCCGAACCGGCGACTTCCCCGCTGGGTACAAGGTCGGCGAGAATCGGCAGAAAGCGCTCCCACAGCGTCTCATCGCCATGCTGCACAATGAGGAACGCCGACGCGGCTGCGTTGTCGCCGTAGCGACTTTTTCTGAACCACCCCTCCTCCGGAACCATCGCCAATAACTGCTCTTGGTTTTCGATATCGATCGCCCGCACCTCTGGCCAAAGCGCGCGTCGAACTCGCCCGCGTTCGGGGGGCGGCACGTTCGCCATAGCCCTCCAAAGACCTTGTCGAGCGGCCTGGTCGATAGCCCCCATGCGCTCCAGGCGTTCTTGATCCGTCTGTGGTGGAGGCAATGCACTCTGAGCGCCCTTTACTTCCGCGATGCTGGTACGCAGAGCGTTCAAGGCCGTTTCAGTTAGCGGATCAGGCGCCGTCGCTTGCGCAACCATCAGTGTAAGCGTTGCAATGTTGTGGATCATGACGCTCTCCCTAGAACACCCATCAGATGGTGCTCAGGATGAGCAGTCAAGGATTGGAAAATGTCGTTTGGCTGTGCCCGCTTCCCACCCCTAGCGGCAGTTCGGCGCGTCCGCTTTTGGGCTGTGGGCCCGACGTCCGTTTTCCGGGCTGGTGTCGATGTCGTGGTCCGACCCGAGGCAGACATCGGGAACCGCCCCCCCCCCCACGGCCATTCGACAGGCCTGGTTTGCGCCTGATCAAGGCGGCCGCCGGAACTGTCCTGCAATCAGAACGCTGTGTCTTCTATAGTCACGCTTGGAATGGTCCTTTGAAAATCGCCTGTCCCCTCGTCGTCCTGCCAATCCTGGCCTTGGGCCTATCCAGCCTTGGGGCCTGCGCCTCCATGCCTGGCCTATCGGGCGTCGAGCTGAACCGGGATCAAGCGTCCCAGGGCGGAAAGACTTTTGGCGAGGGCGTGGGCCAGGCGGCGACGGCTCCACTGGACGATCTCAACCTGCGGCGACAGGAGGTGCCAGAGGTTCTGATCACCGCGCGCCGCGCCCCCTATGCGACGGCGGGCCTTCAGCGTTGCTCGGCCGTCGTCGCCCAGATCGACGCCCTGGACGAGGCCCTCGGCCCGGATGTCGATCAGCCGACGCCGGCGACCGGCACGGGCGACCAGGCCGCCAATGCCGCGCTCGACATGGTTCGCGACACGGCCACGGATTTCATCCCGCTAAGGAGCTGGGTGCGTCGTCTGTCGGGCGCTGCGGCCCATGACCGGGAGGTTCAGGCGGCGATCCGTGCAGGCCTGGTCCGCCGCGGCTTTCTCAAGGGCATCGCTCATCAGCGCCGCTGCACGCGGACGGCGGGATAGTCACCGTTCGGAGGGAAGCGGATCGGCATCCGGCGGAAAAGGTCCGGCAAGCGCCGGGACCGGTCACGCCCGACCGCTCTAAAGGACAATATTCCGCTCTTGGCGCCGATGCCGGCTTCCGGGCGTGACGCCTTTGGCCGACGTCGACCCGTTGCGGAAATTTGCACCCCCTGGCTGTCGCTCGGGGCCGCCGTTCGCTAGTGGCGTCTGTCAAACAATGCGACGATGCTAAGCGGCGCGCCAGGGCCGAAGAAACGCTCGTGGTTCAATGCGGTTTCCTCAGCGATTTTCGCGCTGCGGGGGAAGAGCCTGCGCTCGTAATTCGCCAGCGCTTCCTCGACATCCGGCGAGTCTGTGATCGCCAGCGCCAGCTCGGCGCCGTCCAGTAGGGCGAGATTGGCGCCTTCTCCGGCGAACGGGGACATCAGATGCGCGGCGTCGCCGACCAGGGTCAGCCCTGGCGTCCGAAGCCAGCTATGACCGACGGGAAGCGCGTGGACCGGACGCAGAACCGGCGCTGTATCGCTCTCGGTGATCAGGGCGGTGAGCTCAGGCGCCCAACCCGCGAACTGGCCCGCGACCTTGTCGAGAACACCCTGGGGGTCCCCGGGATCAAGGTCGGAAAACCATGCCTCCGGCCTGTTCAGAGCGGCATAGGTGTGCAGCCGGCCATCCGAATAACGGTGTGCGAGGATGCCCTTGCCGGGCATGACCGCCATCAAGGTGCCCTCGCCGATTGCATCCGCGCTCGCTTTCAGATGTTTGTCGCCGTCGAGGATGATCGTCTCGATGAAGGACGTCCCGGAATAGGCGGGAGTCGATCCGGACAAAAGTGGGCGAACCTTTGACCATGCGCCATCCGCCCCGACGACCAGGTCCGCCACAGTTCTGGAGCCATTGACGAATACGATCTCATGCCGGCCGTCTCCGCACGCCTCGATAGCAGTCACCTTTTGCCCCCAGCGGACCGCGTCCTCTGGAAGCGAGTCGATCAGCATGTTGCGGAGATCGCCCCGGTCGATCTCCGGTCGCTCGCCGCGACCGCTGCCCGGCCTGTCGAACAGTATGCGCCCCTGATTGTCCATGATCCGCTTGGCGTCCTCGCCGGGCCGAACGCGTTCTAGGAAAGCGTCAAAGAGGCCGGCTGCCTTCATGGCGGCCTGGCCAGTGTCCTCGTGAAGATCCAGAAGGCCGCCCTGCCCCCTGGCGGTGGCGGATGCTTCCGCCTCGAAAAGAGTGGCGGGGACGCCGTGCAGGTTCAGCACGCGGGCAAGCACCAGTCCGCCAAGGCCTGCGCCGACTATTGAGATAGTTTTAGCCATGGTCGCGCTCCTTCTGCCGCCCGGAGGTCAGGCAGTTGCTATGGGAGCCGCTGGCTCGGCAGCATGTGGCTGGCCGAGATGCGTGCGACAGACAAGGCGAGGCTGTCATTTTCGCGACAGGCCCAAGTTACCTCAACTCATCGCTCCAGGCAAAGTCGATGCGTTCGGGCAAGCCGATGTCCGCTCTTCACCCCTTGCCGACCTTCAGCATATCCGCTTTCGGCGTCGGACGGTCTTTTCTACAACGATCTATCTCCGTCATTCAGGGGGAAAGTCGGGGAGCCCAGCAGCGCGCCAGTGGGCGACCCGAAGGCCGGCGCGGAGCAACCAACCTGTAGCGGACTCGATCGTCCAACGGCATGGGCTAGAGGCGCACGAGAGGTTTCGGACCTCCGCCGTGCTCGCACGTCGGCGAAGACGCCAACCATCCTAATTCCGCAAACATTCTGTCGGCAAAACAACCGCTTGGCTGAAAAGTCAGCTCCCAACCACCCGCCGTTCCAGCGGGTCTATACTCCCGGCTGTCGGTAGCGAAAGAGAGGCCCGTTCGTTGCACCATCGTACACACCGCACGGCTATCGCGGGCGTAGTGCGATTCCCCCACCCCGATTTCAGACAATTCATACTATTCAGACGCTGTTTTTTCGCCGCACAGTCTGAAATCCTCCGCCGCCTCCGGGACAATCGACGAAGGGGGATGGAGTCTGGTCTCGCCCCGGAACGCCCCGTCGCCCCGCCCCCTCCCGCTCGGCTTCCCGACCCCCTATCTGCATCCCATGACTGACCTCTCCCCCCGCGAAATCGTCTCCGAACTGGATCGCTATATCGTCGGCCAGGACGACGCCAAGCGCGCCGTGGCCGTGGCCCTGCGCAACCGCTGGCGTCGCAAGCGCGTGCCCGAGGATCTGCGTGATGAGGTGACGCCCAAGAACATCCTGATGATCGGCCCCACCGGCGTCGGCAAGACCGAGATCGCCCGGCGGCTGGCGCGGCTGGCCGGGTCGCCCTTCCTCAAGGTCGAGGCGACCAAGTTCACCGAGGTCGGCTATGTCGGGCGCGACGTCGATCAGATCATGCGCGACCTGGTCGAGAGCGCCCTGGTCATGGTGCGCGACCGCCGGCGCGGCGAGGTGCGGGCGCGGGCGGAAGGGGCGGCCGAGGACCGGATCCTGGACGCCCTGGTCGGTCCCGGCGCGGGGCAGGCGACGCGCGACAGCTTCCGCAAGAAGCTGCGGGCCGGCGATCTGGACGACAAGGAAATCGAGATCGCCCTGGCCGACACCGCCTCGCCGATCCAGGGGCTGGATATTCCCGGCGGCGGGGCCGTGGGCCTGCTGAACCTGTCGGAGATGCTGGGCAAGATGGGCGGCGGCCGGACCAAGACGGTCAAGCTGACCGTCCGCGACGCCACCGCCCCCCTGATCGCCGAGGAGGGCGACAAGCTGCTGGATCAGGACAGCCTGACCAAGGAGGCCCTGATCCTGGCCGAGAACGAGGGGATCGTCTTCCTGGACGAGATCGACAAGGTGGCGGCGCGCCAGGGGGCCTCCGGCGCCGACGTCTCGCGCGAGGGGGTGCAGCGCGACCTGCTGCCCCTGATCGAGGGGACCACCGTCTCGACCAAATACGGGCCGGTGAAGACCGACCACGTCCTGTTCATCGCCTCGGGCGCCTTCCATGTCGCCAAGCCCTCGGACCTGCTGCCGGAGCTTCAGGGGCGGTTGCCGATCCGGGTCGAGCTGAAGGCCCTGACGCGCGACGACTTCAAGCGGATCCTGACCGAGCCCGAGGCCAATCTGATCCGTCAGAACCAGGCCCTGCTGGCCACCGAGGACGTGACCCTGACCTTCACCGACGACGCGATCGAGGCCCTGGCCGATGCGGCGGTGGCGGCCAACTCGGCCGTCGAGAACATCGGGGCGCGGCGGCTTCAGACCGTGCTGGAGCGGGTGCTGGAGGAGACCAGCTTCAAGGCCTCGGACCTGGCGGGCCAGACCGTGAACTTCGACGGGGCGGCGGTGCGCGACAAGCTGAGCCTGCTGACCAAGGACGTCGATCTGAGCCGGTTCATTCTTTAGCGGCGGCCTCGCGCTCGCGGCGGTCCCGGCGGCGCATCAGCCGGTCGGCGACCGCCTCGGCGTGGCGCTGGGTGAAGGCCAGGGCGGCGGGATTGCCCCGCTTGGCGCCGATGCTGTCGGCCACCTTGGCGCCCCGCTCGCCGATCGGCATGGCCTTGCCCGTGGTGGTGTCCAGGGCCGTCTGATGCTCGATCTCGGCGTTCAGCTCGGCCCCCATCAGGATCACCTGGACCGACAGCCAGGTCCACAGCAGGAAGCCCATCATGGCCGCCAGCGGGCCATAGGAGTCAGTGCGGACGAAGTTGGTCAGATACCAGCTGAAGACGAAGGAGACCGTCAGGCTGACCACCGCCGCGAAGATCGCCCCCGGCGTCAGCCAGCGCCAGCGCGCCTTCTGCCGGCACGGGCCGAACCGGTAGATCAGGGTCAGGGCGGCGACATAGCCGACCAGCAGCAGGGGCCAGCGCAACAGGGCCAGCAGGCCCCATTCCTCCTGCAGTCCGAACAGCCCCACCACCACCGGCACCCCGACCACCAGCAGCGAGCTGAACAGGACGGCGGCCACGGCCCCCAGGGTGAAGCCCATGCACAGCAGGTTGTAGCGGACGATGTTGCGGCGCTCGACCTCGTGATAGGCGATGTTCAGCCCGTAGAAGAGCACCTTGACCGCGCCGTTGGCCGTCCACAGCGACAGGGCCAGGGTCCAGATCAGGGTGAAGGTCAGCTGGCCGTTCGAGTTCGCGGCCAGCCGCTCCATCTCGCCGCCCAGGAAGGCGGCGATGCTGCTGGGCATGACGCCGTACAGGAACTGGAGCCGGCTCCAGGCGTCGGCCGGATCGGCGAACAGGCCGTACAGGGTGACGAACGTCCCCAGCAGGGGAAACAGCGACAGCAGGGTGAAGAAGGTCACGCCCCCGGCGACGAAGCCGACCCGGTCGCCGAAGTAGGAGGCGCCGGTGCGCCACAGGATGTCGCTCCAGCCCTTGTGCGGGATCTGTTCGGGCCGTTTGGCCAGGCGGCCGCGGCCGGGCTCCCTGAGGTCGTAGTCCTCGGGCGTCGGCGGGGCGGGCGGGGCGGGTTCGGGACGGGGCGGGCGCAGCTCCAGCCCGACCTTGTGGCCCTGGGTGTAGAGCAGATGGGCGGCGCCGGCGCCGGCGGCCAGGCCGCCCGCCGTCGCGGCCACGAATTTCCACAGGCGGCCCAGCCCCCCGGCGGGGCGCCCGCGCCGCCCCTGCGGCCGGGCGGCGATCAGGCGGCGAAGGGCGGCGGCGGCGGACGGCTTGGGCTTGGACATCAGGAGGCCAACGGCGAAGCTGGCGCGACGTTCCCGAGGCGCCGAAAATCGGCTGCGCTTGAAATCACGGCCGCGAAGGGCCAATCACCCGAAATGACCACCGAGCCCCTCTCCCCCAAGCCGTCCGACGGCGCCGCGACCCTGCTGACCGTGTGGAAGGCCGCCCAGGCCCGCCTGAAGGGCGGCCGCATCGACAGCCCCGCCATCGACGCCCGCCTGCTGCTGGAAGCCGCCGCCGGCGCCAGCCGCATGGACATTCTGACGGACCCCTACCGCGTCGTCACGCCCGAACAGCACACGGCCTATGAGGCCATGATCGACCGCCGCCTGAAGCGCGAGCCGGTGTCGCGCATCGTCGGCAAGAAGGGCTTCTGGAAGATCATGCTGAACGTCACCCCCGACGTCCTCAGCCCCCGCCCCGACACCGAGACCCTGATGGACGTGGCCATGCTGGCCTTCGCCAGGACCCAGGCCTTCAGCGCCATCGACCTGGGCACCGGCTCGGGCGCCATCCTGCTGGCCCTGCTGGCCGAGCGGCCGGCGGCCCACGGCGTCGGCACCGACATCTCGACCGAGGCCCTGGCCGTGGCCAAGGAGAACGCGGCCAACCTGGACCTGAACGACCGGGCGGCCTTCCTGCGCACCGAATGGGCGGCGGGCTTCGGCGACGCCAGCTTCGACCTGGTGCTGTCCAACCCGCCCTATATCCCCACCGACCATATCCCGACCCTGGACCCCGAGGTCCGCGACCACGACCCGCACCTGGCCCTGGACGGCGGCCCCGACGGGCTTCAGGCCTATCGCGACCTGGCCCCCGAGGTGAAGCGAATCCTCAAGCCCGGCGGCGTCTTCGCCGTCGAGATCGGCTGGGACCAGGGGCCCCAGGTCAAGGCCCTGTTCGAGGCCCAGGGCTTCGCCGACGTCAAGGTGGTCAAGGACCTGGGCGAACGCGACCGCGTCGTCACCAACGGCCCGGACCCGAGGACCAATCCGATCCCGCAGGAGTGAGATTTCAGACTCGCACCGAAAAAACAGTGTCTGAATAGTCTGAATAGTCTGAAATCCGCCCTCCCGCCGACGCCGCCCGCCCGATGCGGAGGCGCGGCGTCATCATCCCACGGTTTCGAACCCTGGTAGGGAAACCGGCGTGAATTTTTGTCAGAGCTTTGAAAACCAACGGGTTTGTCGGCGGAATTAGGGGCGCTGGCGCCTGTGCGGCGTCCCGTCACCCTTCGGGCTGCGAAGCGGAACCGGGGAACCCCTCATCCTCGACGGGCGGCGTCCAGTTCGGATCATGGACCGGATACCAGCCCTCAGCCAGATCGCGCCAATCGGGGTTGGCCGCCTCGATCAGTTGCAGCTTCCAATCCCGCAGCCATTTCTTGATCCGCTTCTCACGGCGAATGGCCTCCACCACCCAGGCGTGCTGTTCGAACCAGACCAGTTGGGTGCAGCCATAGGCCTTGCCGAAACCGTCGAAGGCGCCGGTCCGATGCTTCCACACCCGCGCCGTCAGGTTCGCCGTCATGCCGACATAGAGCGTCCCGTTGCGCCCGCTGGCCATGATATAGGTGGCGATGAAGGTGCGATGGGTCGGCATTCGCACAACCTACACGACGCACGACCTTTCGTCATCCACGCCTTCCTCTTTTCGTCATCCTCCGGCGAGCGCAGCGAGACCGGGGGACCCAGCGGCGCGCGAGAGCGCGAACCTGTCGCGGACGAGGTCTTCCCGCAACGTGCGGCGGAGAGATTTCGCCTGACGGCGCCGCTGGGTCCCCCGGTCTGCGCCGCGAAGAGGCGGCTTGCCGGAGGATGACGAAAGGAGGGGACGGAGGCTCAATGCACCCGCGCCTTCCCGATCTCCAACCCGCCTTCGCCGGCGGTGACCGCAATCACCCCGCCGTCCTCGATCTCGCCGGCCAGCAGCTTGCGCGCAATCGGGTCCACCAGCTCCTTCTGGATCACCCGCTTCAGCGGCCGCGCCCCATACGCCGGGTCGTAGCCGCGGTCGGCGAGCCAGGCCAAAGCGGCGTCGTCCAGCGACAGGTTCAACCGGCGGTCGGCCAGCAGTTTCTCGAACCTTGACAGCTGGATCCGCACGATGCCGCCCATCTGTTCGCGGCCCAGGCGGTGGAACAGGATGATCTCGTCGATCCGGTTCAGGAACTCGGGGCGGAAGTGGGCGCGGACGGCGTCCATGACGAAGGGGCGGACGGCTTCCACATCGTCGCCCTCGCCCTGTTCGGCCAGATACTGGCTGCCCAGGTTGGAGGTCATGATGATCAGGGTGTTGCGGAAGTCGATGGTTCTCCCTTGCCCGTCTGTCAGGCGGCCGTCGTCCAGCACTTGCAGAAGCACGTTGAAGACGTCGGGGTGGGCCTTTTCGACCTCGTCGAACAGGACGACCTGATAGGGGCGGCGGCGCACGGCCTCGGTCAGGGCGCCGCCCTCGTCATAGCCGACATAGCCGGGAGGGGCGCCGATCAGGCGGGAAACGCTGTGCTTCTCCATATATTCCGACATGTCGAGCCGGGTGATGGCGGCCTCGTCGTCGAACAGGAACTCGGCCAGGGCCTTGGTCAGTTCGGTCTTGCCCACGCCGGTCGGGCCCAGGAACAGGAAACTGCCCAGGGGACGGTTGGGGTCGTTCAGGCCGGCGCGGGCGCGGCGCACGGCGTCGGAGACGGCGGCCAGGGCCTCGTCCTGACCCACCACGCGGCCGCCCAGGGCCTCTTCCATCTTCAGCAGCTTTTCGCGCTCGCCCTCCAGCATCTTGTCGACCGGGACGCCGGTCCAGCGGCTGACGACGGCGGCGATCTGTTCGGCGTCGACGACCTCGGGAGTCAGAGGGCCCTTTCCGCTGGTCTCGTTGGCTTCGGCCTCGGCCAGTTGCTTCTCGATCTGGGGGATCTGGCCGTAGGCGATTTCGGACGCGCGGCCCAAGTCGCCGGCGCGCTGGGCGTTGGTCAGCTCCAGACGCAGGCGGTCCAGGGTTTCACGCAGCTGGGCGCCCTGGCCGACCTTGTCCTTTTCGGCCTTCCACTGGGTGGTCAGGTCGTCGGACTGGCCTTCCAGATCGGCGATCTCGTCCTCCAGCTTCTCCAGCCGGTGCTGGGACGCCGTGTCGGTCTCCTTCTTCAGGGCCTCGCGTTCGATCTTCAGCTGGACCAGGCGGCGGTCGATCTCGTCCAGGGCCTCGGGCTTGGAGTCCACGGCCATGCGCACGCGGCTGGCGGCCTCGTCGATCAGGTCGATGGCCTTGTCCGGCAGGAAGCGGTCGGTGATGTAGCGGTTCGACAGGGTCGCGGCGGCGACGATGGCGCTGTCGGAGATGCGGACCCCGTGGTGGACCTCGTACTTCTCCTTCAGGCCGCGCAGGATGGAGACCGTGTCCTCGACCGTCGGTTCGGAAACGAAGACCGGCTGGAAGCGCCGGGCCAGGGCCGCGTCCTTTTCGACGTGCTTTCTGTATTCATCCAGCGTGGTGGCGCCGACGCAGTGGAGTTCGCCGCGCGCAAGCGCCGGCTTGAGCAGGTTGGAGGCGTCCATGGCGCCGTCGCCCTTTCCGGCGCCGACCAGGGTGTGCATCTCGTCGATGAACAGGACGATGCCGCCCTCGGCCGCCGAGACCTCGGACAGGACGGCCTTCAGCCGTTCCTCGAACTCGCCGCGGTATTTGGCCCCGGCGATCAGGGAGCCCATGTCGAGGGCCATCACCGTCTTGTCGCGCAGGCTCTCGGGCACGTCGCCGTTGACGATGCGCAGGGCCAGGCCCTCGACGATGGCGGTCTTGCCGACGCCGGGCTCGCCGATCAGGACGGGGTTGTTCTTGGTGCGGCGGGCCAGGACCTGGATGGTGCGGCGGATCTCTTCGTCGCGGCCGATGACCGGGTCGATCTTGCCGTCGCGGGCGGCCAGGGTCAGGTCGCGGGCGTAGCGTTTCAGGGCGTCATAACCGTCTTCGGCGGCGGCGCTGTCGGCGGTCTTGCCCTTGCGCACCTCGGCGATGGCGGCGTCCAGCTTGTCGGCGGTGGCGCCCGAGGCTTTCAGCACCTCGGCGGCGACCCCGCCCTCGCGCGCCAGGGCGGCCAGCAGGCGTTCGGTGGTGACGAAGGCGTCGCCGGCGGTCTTGGAGGCTTCCTCGGCGGCGGCGAAGACGCGGGCGGTGTCGCCGTCCAGATAGAGCTGGCCCGAGCCGCCGGTGACCTGGGCGCGCTTCTTCAGCGCGGTCTCGGTGTCGGCCTCGGCGCGTTTGGCGTCGCCGCCGGCGGCGGTGATCAGGTTGCGGGCCAGGCCGTCGCGCTCCTCCAGCAGCACCTTCAACAGGTGTTCGGGGGCGAACTGCTGGTGACGGCGGGCCAGGGCCAGAGACTGGGCGGACTGGACGGCCTGTTTGGCGCGGTCGGAGTAGAGATCGAGATTCATCGTGTCGTGTCCCCTCGTGAGGCGGAAATGGTCCGACGCGCCCTCTGGAGAGCGACGCGGTCGTTCGCTGAAGGAAGTGGGTGTGTTGATCCGGCCACACAAGTGCCCCCAACGGTCGAGGGTTCGCCTTGACCGGAATCAATTGCGGCGGCGCCGTCTGTCGTCCCTGGCCGACGGCCGGGCCGCAGACGCGAGCCGGCCTAGAGCCGCGTCTCCCAGGCCGTCCAGGCCGCGATCAGCACCAGCCCGCCCGCCATCAGGGCGCGGCCGCCTGCGCCCTGGCTGACGGCGCCCCAACGGCTCACGCGGGCTGCGGTGACGACGATCAGTCCGTGAATCGCCACGCTGACCGCCACATGCATCCCGCCCAGGGTCAGCGCCTGGGGCAGGGCCGGGCCGTAGTCCTGACGCATGAAGCCCGGCAGCAGGGCGATATAGAACAGCGCCGCCTTCGGATTCAGCAGATTGGCGGTCAGGCCCCGCAGGAAAAGCGCACGACGACGATCACGCGTCTGGGGCGCCGGACGGGCCGGACCGCCCTCGCCCTTCCAGGCTTCCCAGGCGAGCCAGAACAGAAACCCCACGCCCGCCCACCGAATGGCCTGATACAGGGCCGGCCAGGCCAGCACGATCTCGGTCAGGCCGAAGGCGGCGGCCAGCATCCACAGGGTCAGGCCCAGGGTGATGCCCGCCACGGCCGCCAGCCCCGCCGTGCGGCCCTGCGACAGGGACACCAGCGCCAGCCAGCCCATGTTGGGACCGGGCGTCAGCTCGATCAGGACGACCGCCGCCAGAAACGGCAGTATGACCCCCGGATCGACCGGCCCGTTCGTCAGAAATTCCATTCAAGCCTCCAGTGCGATCTCTAGGCCGCCTCGGGCGCCGGGTCCAATCGCGGGGTGTTCGCCGCCGATCGCCTTCCGCGCGACGGGGCGGGGCGGGGCGGGAACCTCCAGCTTCGCCATACGCTTTCAGCCGATGCTGAGATCCAAGATGAACCCGCGCGTCTTCTGGGGCGCGAGCGCCATAGCCGGGGCCCTGCTGCTGGTCGCCCTGGTCGCGCCCGGCGCCTCGGACCTGTTCTTCGGCCGCGCCCAGGCCTGGGTGATCGACACCTTCGGTTGGTTCTATGTCGCCTCGGTCGCCGGCTTCCTGGCGGTGGCGGCCTATCTGGCCCTGGGGCCGACGGGGCGGCTGAAGCTGGGGCCCGACGACGCCGAGCCCGACTTCCCCTATGTCTCCTGGCTGGCCATGCTGTTCGCCGCCGGCATGGGCATCGGCCTGATGTATTTCGCCGTCGCCGAGCCGATCCAGCATTACGCCGCCCCGCCCGAGGCCGCGCCCGGCACCCTGGACGCCGCGCGCGAGGCCATGGTGATCACCTTCACCCACTGGGGCGTCCACGCCTGGGCCGTCTATGCCATGGTCGGGCTCAGCCTGGCCTATTTCGCGCACCGCAAGGGGCTGCCGCTGACGCTGCGGTCCGGGCTTTCGCCCCTGCTGGGCAAGCGGATCAACGGGCCGATCGGCGACGCCGTCGACATCTTCGCCATCTGCGGCACCCTGTTCGGCATCGCCACCTCGCTGGGCCTGGGCGTGTCCCAGATCAACAGCGGCCTGAACTATCTGACCGGCCTGCCCAATACGCCCTGGATGCAGGTGGGGCTGATCGCCCTGGTCATGGCGGCGGCGACCGCCTCGGTCCTGACCGGGCTGGACAAGGGGGTGCGGCGCCTGTCGGAGCTGAACCTGGTCCTGGCCGTGCTGCTGATGCTGTTCGTGCTGGTGGTCGGGCCGACGGGCTTCCTGCTGAAGGCCCTGGTGCAGAATTTCGGCCTGTATCTGGACCATTTCTTCGTCCGCACCTTCAACCTCTACGCCTATGAGCCGCGCGGCTGGATGGCCAACTGGACCCTGTTCTACTGGGCCTGGTGGATCGCCTGGTCGCCGTTCGTCGGCATGTTCATCGCCCGAATCTCGCGCGGCCGGACAGTGCGGCAGTTCATCATCGGCGTGCTGCTGGTCCCGACCGGCTTCACCTTCCTGTGGATGACGGTGTTCGGAAACACGGCCATCAGCCTGGACATGGGCCAGGCGGCGGGCGCGATTTCGCAGGCGGTGCAGACCGATCTGTCGACCGCCATCTTCCACTTCCTGGAGAACCTGCCGGGGGCGGCGATCACCTCGACCCTGGCGGTGCTGCTGGTGGCGGTCTTCTTCGTCACCTCGGCCGACAGCGGGTCGCTGGTGATCGACACCATCGCCTCGGGCGGGGCGGACGACACGCCGCGCTGGCAGCGGGTCTACTGGTGCACGCTGGAGGGACTGACGGCGGCGGCCTTGCTGCTGGCGGGGGGTCTGAGCGCGCTCCAGGCCGCCACCCTGCTGGCCGCCCTGCCCTTCACCGTCATCATCATCCTGCTGTGTCTGGCCCTGATCCGGCAGATGAACGCCGACCTGAAGGGCGAGACGGTCGAGACCGAGACCCCGCCGCTGGGCGAGCGGTTGAAGCGGATCTTCGCCCCGGCCAGCCGCCGCGACATCGCCCGCCAGATGCAGCGTCACGGCGTCCCCGCCCTGACCGAGGTGCGCGAGGCCCTGGTCGCCGAAGGCCTGGACCAGAGCCGGGTCGAGGCGGACGAACAGGCGGTCTGGCTGGTCGTGCCCCACGCCGAGGGCCGCGACTTCCTTTACCGACTGGGCGCCCGGTCGCGCCCCCTGCCCGCCATCACCCCGTTGGACGCGCCGGAGGGTCGCCGCGCCATCGAATGGCGCATGACGGCCCAGACCGGCGAGGGGACCCGGCCGCGCGACGTGACCGGCTTCACCCGCCAGCAGATCGTCGCCGACGTGCTGGACCATCTGCAGGCCTGGCGGCTGGTCTAGAGGGGAAAGGCGCGTTAGCGTCACGGCAGTCTTCGCCGGAGCCTTTCCTGATGTCCCTTCGCCTGTCGCGCCGTTCCCTGTTCGCTTCCGGAGGCGCGGTGGCGCTGGCGGCCCAAGCCGCCGGCGGTCCCGTCTGGGCGCAGGCGGCCAATGACGATGCGGGTCTGGCCGAGGCGGTGGACGCCTATGTGACCCAGGCCATGGCGGCCTGGCCCGACCAGCCGGCGTTGGGGATCGCCGTGGTCAAGGACGGAACGCCCGTCCTGACGCGCGGTTACGGCGTGAAGCTTCAGGGCAAGCCCGCCCGGGCGGACGAACACACCCTGTTCGCCATCGCGTCGAACACCAAGAACGTCACCGCCGCCGCCCTGGCCATCCTGGTCGACGAGGGCAAGGTGGCGTGGGACGCGCCCATTCGCACCTATCTGCCCGGTTTCACCCTGTCGGACCCCTATATCGGCGAACACATCACGGTGCGCGACACCCTGAGCCACCGCGCCGGGTTCGGCCTGGGCGCCGGCGACCTGCTGTTCTGGCCCAACAGCGACCGGACCCGCGCCGAGGTCCTGGCCCAGGCCGCCTTCGTGCCCATCAAGGATGGGTTCCGGGCGCGCTATCACTATTGCAACCTGATGTTCGTGGTCGCCGGGGCGGTGATCGAGGCGGTGTCGGGCCTGACCTGGGAAGACTTCATCCAGACCCGCATCCTGGACCGCGTCGGCATGAGCGAGACCGTGCCCCTGGCGCGGCTGGCCGATCCGGCCAGGTCCGCCCTGCCCCATGGCCGGGTCGGACCGCCGTTGCGCTATCAGGGGGCGATGACGCCGATCGCGGCCTCCATCGTCGAGGTTTGGAACTGGGATTCGGCGGCGGCGGCGGGCGGAATCTGCACCACCCCGACCGACTGGGCCAAGTGGATCGCCGTGCGGCTGAACGACGGCCTGCTGCCCGACGGAACCCGGCTGTTCTCGGAGGCGGCGGCGCGCGAGATGTTCAAGCCCAACATCATCGTCGGTAGTTCGCCCGGACCGACGGCGGAGCTGCCGAATCGGGCCATCGCCTCGACCTATGCGATGGGGCTGCAGGTTCAGGACTATCGCGGCGAGCGGCTGATCAGCCACGGCGGCGGCTCGCCCGGCGGGATTTCGGCCACGGTGCTGATCCCCGGCCGCAAGACCGGTTTCAGCATCTTCTCCAACGCCGAGGAAAGCTTCCTGCTGCGCGCCCTGCGCGCGGGCATCGCCGACCTGTGCATGGGCAAGGTCGATGTGGACTGGATCGCCGACTCCAAACGGCTGGAGGCCGAGGGCAATGCGAAATCCATCGCCGCCGCCGCCGAGATCGACGCCAAACAGGCGGCGGGCGCGGCGCCGTCCATGCCGCTGGACGCCTATGTCGGAACCTGGCGCGACCCCTGGTACGGCGACATCACCATTGAACGGAAGACCGAGGGGCGGGGCCGAAATCGCAAGACCGGCCTGTGGCTGAGCTTCACCCACACCCCGGCGCTGAAAGGCTGGCTGGAGCCCTATGACGGCGAAACCTTCCGCACCCGGTTCCCGGACAAGCGCGAGGAGGACGCCTTCGTCACCTTCGCCATCCAGACCGCCAAGCCGGCCACGGCGACGATGAAGGGCGTGTCGCCCGACATCGACTTCTCCTACGACTACCAGGATCTGAAGCTGACGCGGGTCTAGCCGATCAGCGCGTGATCTCGACCAGCTCCAGCTTGGCGTCCTGCCTGGGCCAGGGCAGGACCAGCCGCCAGCGGTTCTGGCCGATCCGTTCCAGCACCCCGACCTGGTCGCGTGCGGTGTCTTGGCCATAGGCGGCGGGCACGGTCTTCTGCGCCTCGCCCACTGCCTGGGCTCCGACATAGACCAGGCGACGATCCGTATCCGGATAAAGCAGGCCGCGCATCCGCTGCGGCCCGGCGGTCTTGGCCAGGATCAGATCGCCACCAGGGGTCATCTCCACCGAACAGGCGGCCCAGGGCTGTTCGACAAAGGCGGCGCCCTGGCCCTCGGCGTGGCGTCCCAGCCTGATCGTGCGGCAGCGGTAGTCGCCGGGCGCGGGCTGAAGCTGGCCCGCTTGGGCGGCGTTGGGATCGACCAGAGGCCCCAGGGCCTCGACCTGACGGGCGAAGCCGGCCGTTTCCGCCTCGGCGCGGCTCATGCGCCAGGCCTGATCGAGCCGCCCCAGCAGGCTGGCGTCCCTGGGCGTGGCGACGCTGCGCCAGTTGTCGGTCCCGCCCTGGACCCCGCCGGTCGGGGTCGCCGCCTGCTGTTCGGGCGTCGCCCGGGCGGGCGGCGCGGCGCGGGCCGGCACGCCGGCGGCGGGTTCGGACACGGCGGGGGAAATCTCAGCCGCGCTGTTCGGGCTGTTTTCACCACAGGCTGCAAGGGCGGCGGTGGCGGCGAGGGCGAAGACGAGCGGAGTGCGGCGCATGATCGAGCTTCCGTGGGATACGCCCCCCTAACGGCCGAGCCGCCGCAAGGTTCAGTCAGCCGCCGCTGGCGGGGACCAGTTCGATCAGATCCAGATTGGACTCATACTGCGGCCAGGGCAGGACCAGCCGCCAGCGCGCCTCGCCGATCCGTTCCAGCACGGCGACCATGTCGCGGTCGGGATTGCGGCCGTAGGAGTTGGCGGCCGGCTCCTGGGCCAGGGCCATGGAGCCGAGCAGCAGCATGTGGCGGTCGTTCTCGGGGAACAACAGGCCCGACGGACGCTGCGACCCTGTCAATTTGGTGAACTTCAGGCCGCGCGAGGTCTGTTCGATCCGGCAGGCGAACCAGCCGTAGATCACATAGCCCAGACCATCCTCGCCGCCCTGGGAGCCCAGTTTGACGGTGCGGCAGCGGTAGTTTCCGGGCGGCGGCGCCACGTCGGCGCGGCCGGCCCTGGGGTCGATCAGATCGCCCAGACTGTTCAGATCGCCGGATCCACGCTGGCGACCCGCCTGTTGCAGGGCCAGGGTCCAGGCGGCGTCGCGACGCTGATACCGGTCGCGGTCCGCCGCGGTGATGACGCCGCGCCAGTCCATCAGCACCGCGCCGGAGCCGCCGGGCGGCGGCGGGGGCGGTGGAGGCGGCGGGGTCGAGGCGCAGGCCGCGACGGCGACCACGGCGGTCAGGGCGAGACCCCGGACGAGGGTGCGGACGGTCGGGCGAGACTGAACGAACTGACGCATCAAAGCTTCCCTTAACGCTGGTCGGGCCCGACGCTCTGGAGGGCCGAGCCTTATGGCGAAGTCGTCCCTTTAGGCGCCGTATGGGCGGCCGCCGTCAAGGCCGCACGCCCATCGGATCAGGGCGCGGCTCAGTCTTCGCCGTCGGCGACAGCCTCGACCTTGCGGCGCGGGGCGCGGCGACGCGGCGCGGCTTCGGCGTCCGCGGCCGCCTCGGCGGCGGGCGCGGGGGCGGACGAACGGGTCAGGAAGCCCGGCAGGGCGGTCGGGGCGTCGTCATCCGAGGCTGCGGCGGCGGCGGCCGGACGACGGGTGCGGCGAGCGGGCCGCTCCTCTGCGGCCGGCCCCTCGACGTCAGGCGATTCGACCACCGGCTCGGCGCGCTCGGCCACGGGCGCGGCGTCCTGCTGGACGCCGTCGGCGGTTTCGTCCGAACCAGCATTCTCCTGGCCTTCGAAGCGACGGTTGCGTTCCTCGCGGCGACGCTCCCAGCGTTCGCGGCGGCTCTCGCGGCGACCGCCCTCGCCCTCGGCGCGGGCCTCGCCGTCTTCGCGCGGCTCGCGGGGTTCACGCGGCGGCTGAGCGTCGCGGGTCTGGTCGCGGTCGCGATCACGGTTCTGATCACGGTTTTGGGTCTGATCCCGGTCACGATCACGATCCCGGTCGCGGTTCTGGGATGGGTCGCGGTCGCGGTCGCGGTCGCGGTTGAAATCGCGATCCCGGTTTTGGTCCCGGTCGTTGCGGTCGCGGTTCTGGGTCTGGTCGCGCTCGGCGCCGTCCTGGTTCTGACGGTCGGCGGCCTGCTGGGCGGCGACGAAGGCGGCGGCCTGGGCGCCGGATTCGTCCTCGAAATCGATGTCGAAGCCCTGGTTCGACTGTTCGCGCGCGGCGATGTCGGAGAAGGACCGCTGCGGCTGAAGCGCGCGCAGGACGCGGTAATAGTGTTCGGCGTGCTGCTGATAGTTTTCGGCCAGCACCCGGTCGCCGCCGGACGAGGCGTCGCGGGCGAGCTGCTGATAGCGCTCATACACGGTCTGGGCGTTGCCCCGGACCTTGATGTTTTCGGGGCCTTGCGAGTCCCACGAACGATTCGGATTGGCGCTGTTGGCGTTTGAGGCGCCCGCCTTGTTCCGATTGCGTCCGCGCTGACGCTTCATGCCCTTGAAATCTCTCATTCGCGCTACCGTGTGTAGGGATGGAGCCCAGGCCAGCGGCCGGGTCCGTCCGTTTCGTGGTTCCGTCTCGCTCGGGGCCGATCCCCGATTGTCGAACTGTCGGAATGCCTTGTCGCCCGCATGGTGCGCCGGTCCTTTCGGGACCGACCGTCATGATCGGCTCAAGCCGCGAACAGACGGGTGTAGGCCCGGAAAGCTGCGTTTGAGTGGGAGACGAAGGAGACTTAGCCTGTGCGCCGTCCCTTTCCAAGGGGTTTTCGTCAAAGCGTCGCACCCCACGCCTAACAGCCCCGCTTTGCCGATGGCCCTCCGCTGGGCTAGGCATGACCTTTGCGACGATGACGAGGCTTTTTTCATGCGCGTTCTGGTTCTGGGCGGCGACGGTTTCTGCGGCTGGCCGACGGCCCTGCACCTGTCGGCCAAAGGTTGGGACGTGACCGTCGTCGACAACCTGAGCCGGCGCAACATCGACAACGAGCTGGAGGTCCAGTCCCTGACGCCGATCCGCACCATGGGCGAGCGGATCAAGGCCTGGAAAGAGGTGTCGGGCCGCGACATCGGCTTCGTCAACATGACGGTCGGCAAGGAGTTCGACCGGCTGGTCGCCCTGATCCGCGACCTGGCGCCCGACAGCGTGGTGCATTTCGCCGAACAGCGGGCGGCCCCCTATTCGATGAAGTCGGCGCGGCACAAGCTCTACACCGTCGACAACAACATCAACGCCACCAACCATCTGCTGGCCGCCATCGTCGAAAGCGGCCTGGACGTGCATCTGGCCCACCTGGGCACCATGGGGGTCTATGGCTACGGCACCGCCGGCCTGCGCATCCCCGAGGGCTATCTGAAGGTGACGGTGGACACCGACCACGGCCCGGCCGAGCAGGAAATCCTGTTCCCGCCCAATCCGGGCAGCATCTATCACATGACCAAGACGCAGGACGCCCTGCTGTTCCAGTTCTACGCCCGCAACGACGCCTTGCGGATCACCGACCTGCACCAGGGCATCGTCTGGGGGACGCAGACGGTCGAGACCAAGCTGGACGAGCGGCTGATCAACCGGTTCGACTATGACGGCGACTATGGCACGGTGCTGAACCGGTTCCTGATGCAGGCGGCGGTCGGCTATCCGCTGACGGTCCACGGATCGGGCGGCCAGACGCGGGCCTTCATCCATATTCAGGACACGGTGCGCTGCGTCGAACTGGCCCTGAAGAACCCGCCCAAGCGTGGCGATCGGGTCAAGATCCTGAACCAGATGACCGAAAGCCGCCGGGTCCGCGACCTGGCCGCCATGATCGCCGACAAGACCGGCGCCGTGGTCCACAACGTCGCCAATCCGCGCCAGGAGGCCGACGAGAACGACCTGGTCGTCGCCAACGACCAGTTCCGCGACCTGGGGCTGAAGCCCATCACCCTGGCCCAGGGCCTGATGGACGAGGTGACGGAGATCGCCCGCCACTACGCCGACCGTGCCGACCTGACACGGGTGCCCTGTGTCTCCGCCTGGAACCAACGCCGGGCCGAGGCGCTGGAAAATGAAGCGCGGCCGTATGCGCCGCCCCAAGTCCTGTCTGCCTGAGTAGATCGATGCCCGACGCCGCCCCCGCTCCTTCGTCCGGCCGCGAGCCGTGCCTGCTGGTCTTCGGCGGCGGCTATCTGGGCCGGGCGGCGGCGCTGGAGGCGATCCGGCGCGGCGGGCGGGCCGTCGCCACCTCGCGCGACGCCGAACGCCGCCGGTCCCTGTCGGCCGAGGGGATCACGGCGATCGACCCCGCCGATCCCGAGGCCCTGAAGACCGCGCTGGAGGCCGCCACGGCGGTTCTGGTCACGGCCGCGCCCGACGCCCACGGCTGCCCCGGTCTGCGCGCCCTGGGGCCGGTGGCGTCCCAGGCCTGGCCCGACTGGATCGGATACGTCTCCTCGACCAGCGTCTATGGCGACCGGGCCGGGGGCTGGGTGTTCGAGGACGGACCGCTGAACGCCGCCAGCCTGGAGGGCGCGCGGCGGGTGCGGGTCGAGCGCGACTGGCTGGACGGCGGTCAGGGCATGGGGCTGACGGTGCAGATCTTCCGCCTGCCGGGCTTCTATGGCCCCGGCCGCAGCGTGGTCGAACGGCTGCGCGACGGGACGGCCAGACTGGTGCGCAAACCGGGCCAGGTCTTCAACCGCATCCATGTGGACGACGTGGTCTCGGCCCTGTTCGCCTCGATGGACCGGCCCAGGCCCGGCGCCGCCTACAATCTGACCGACGACGAACCCGCCGCAGCCGATGTGGTGGTGGAATGGGCCGCCGCGAAAATGGGCCTGCCGCGCCCGCCCGAGATCGACTGGACCGACGACAGCGTCAGCGAGGCCATGCGGCGCTTCTATCTGGACTCCAAACGGGTCTCGAACGCCCTGGCCAAGGCGGAACTGGGCTGGCGTCCGAAATATCCGACCTGGCGCGAGGGGCTGGCGACGATGCTGGAGACGCCGCCGCCGTTGCGATTGGTGGGCTGATCACGCCGTCATCCTCGGGTCGAGCCCGAGGATGACGGGTGAATGCGGTCGCGCGCTCAAGCCGCGAGCGACCGCGTCGCGAGCATAGCGCGCTTAAAAGGGCAGCAGGTTGCGCTGACGGCTGTAGCTCATGGTGCCGATATTGGCGCCCAGACGCAGGCCGACGCCGGTGCGGATGGGGGCAAGGACGATGCCGTCGGCCTGCTGATAGTTCACGCCCAGGCCGGCGATCAGATAGGCCGAACCTTCGACGCCCGGATAGCGACGATAGATCATGTCGGGGTGATACAGGCCGTACACCAGGGTGAAGACCCGGCTGGCGTTGCCGCCCCAGTCCCAGCCGATCGAAGCCCCCTGCCAGAACACCTCCTGCGAGGCCGACAGGTCCTTCATGTGCAGGGCGCCGCGCCCGTAGCGCGCGCCCACGACCACGGCGCCGGACCCTTCTTCGCCGGCGATATAGGCCGTGGGGCGGTCGCCCTGGTCGGCGAAGACCCGCTCGATGGCCCCGCCCACGACCTCGGCCGCGATGCCCAGCTCCTTGGACCCGGCCGCGACCAGTTCGTCGAAGCTGTAGGCCGGCGCCGTATTGTCCGAACGGATCGGATAATTCGGGTTGGCCGGAGCCGTGGCGCAGGCCCCCACGGACGAGGCGCCGGCGGCGGTGGCCAGGCCGGAGAGGATCAGTTGTCGGCGATGCATGGGGCGCTCCTAGAGGCGGCGAGGGACAGCCAGCGGGGACGCCGGGCTTTGTAACAGAGTCCCCGACCTTTGCGGCAGCCTTGCGGCTTCAAGGTTAACGGGGGCTTACGGGGAGGGCCGCCTGCGGGAAGGTTAGGCCGGGAGACGCAACAGCTGGCCGGACAGCGTCCGCTTGGCTATCGTCGGTCTTATGACCCCCAAGACGCCACGCCGAGCAGTTTCACCGTGGATCACGGTTCCAGTCGGGATCGCCGTCATAGTCCCCCTCGCCTACTTTCTGAACCAGCCCGCAAGAACGAGGCTGGACGCCGCCCGGCGCGACCTCGCCGAGGCCGGCTACCCTGACGCCCGTGTCAATCGGGCTCAGACACCGAGCAACATGCGTCGCTGCGGCGTCGGTCAGATTCGAAACAAGGGCTATGCCTATGATTGGAAGACAGACGCCCACAGCGGTGTTTTTTGCCAGCCTGAAGACGGCCGCCCGGTGAGCGTGCTTCTCGATCAATAGGCGGGAAACGGCCTACGGCGGTTATCCGCAGGCCGCCTCAATCCGCGAAACTACGCCCGCAGCCTGCCGCCCTGCTTCTCCACCGCCGCCACGATCTTGGCGGTCAGGACTTCGATCTCGGCCTCTGCCAGGGTCGCCTCGCGCGGCTGGATCACGACTTCCAAGGCGACGGACTTGAAGCCGTCGTCCACGCCCTTGCCGCGATAGACGTCGAACACCCGGACCTCGGCGATCAGGGCCTTGTCGGCGCCGGCCGCAGCCCGGACCAGATAGCCGACCGGCTTGGCGTCCTCGACCACGAAGGCGAAGTCGCGGGTCAGGGGCATGAAGGCCGACAGGTCCGCCGATCCTCGCGCCTTGCCCGACTTGCCGCGCGGCTCGGGCACGGCGTCCAGCACGATCTCAAAGCCCAGCATCGGGCCGTCGGCGTCCAGCGCCTTCAGCACGCGCGGATGCAGTTCGCCGAACTCGACCATCACATTCTTCGGCCCCAGCTGCAGCCGGGCCGAACGGCCGGGGTGCCACCAGTCGCGGTTCTGACCCTGGGCCAGTTGCAGCGAGGCGACCGGGGCGCCGATCTCTTCCAGCAGGGTGGTCAGATCGGCCTTCAGGGCGAACAGGGCGTCCTCTCCGGCGCCGGCCCAGTGGCGGGCGGCGTGGGGGGCGACCAGGGCGGCGATGACCGTGCGCTGATCCTTGGGGCCGTCGCCCAGATAGACGGGGCCGATCTCGAACAGGGCCGCGTCGGCGAAGCCGCGCGCGGCGTTGCGCGCCGCCGCCTGGATCAGGTTCGGCAGGGCCGAGGGGCGCATACAGTCCAGATCGGCCGCGATGGGGTTCTCCAGCACCAGCCGGTCGTCTCCCCCGCCGAACAGGGCCGCGGTCGATTGCTTGGTGAAGGACCAGGTGACGGCCTCGGCATAGCCCAGGGCCGCCAGGGCCCGGCGCGCCGTGCGGACGCGGGCCTGACGCGGGCTCAGCACCCCGCCGGCGGGACGGGCGACCTCGGGCAGGGGCGTGTCGGGCAGGCTGTCGAAACCCTCGATCCGCGCGACTTCTTCGACCAGATCGGCCCGGCCCTCGACGTCGCGCCGCCACGACGGCGGGGTCACGATCCAGGGTTCGGCCTGACCGGCCGGCGCGGCCGTGATCAGGAAGCCGAGCTGGCCCAGGATGGTCCCGATCCGGTCGTCGTCCAGGTCCATGCCCGTCAGACGCTTCACATAGGCGGGGTCGAAGGCGAAGGGCGCCGGGCTGGCCGGGGGGTCGCCGACGAAGACGATCTCGGACGGCTCGCCGCCGCACAGGTCCAGGATCAGGCGGGTGGCCAGCTCCAAGCCGGGCGTGACCGAGACCGGATCGACGCCGCGCGCGAACCGGTACTGGGCGTCGGAATGGATGCCCAGCGCACGACCCGTCTGGGCGATGACCAGCGGGTCGAACCAGGCGCTTTCAATGAAGACATCGGTCGTGGTTTCGTCGCAGCCGGTGCTTTCGCCGCCCATGACCCCGCCCAGGCCGATGGGGCGCTCGCCCCCGGCGTCGGCGATGACGCAGTCGGTCGCGGCGGCCGTATAGGTCTTGCCGTCCAGGGCGATCAGATGTTCGGGCTCGCCGCCCTCGATATGAGCCGTCTCGGCCGAGACCTGGCCGCCGCGCACCACGATCTCGGTCCCGACCAGCTTGGCCACGTCATAGACGTGCAGCGGGCGGGCGCGGTCATAGGCGATCAGATTGGTCACATCGACCAGCCGGTTGATCGAACGCAGGCCGATGGCCGTCAGGCGTTTCTGCAGCCAGGCCGGCGACGGCCCGTTCTTGACGCCCCGGATCACCCGGCCGGCGAAGACCGGGCACATCTCGGGCGCGTCCAGCCGCACGGTGATCGGCGACGGGAAGGCCCCGCGCACCACGGCGATGTCGAAATGCTTCAGCTTGCCGACGCTGGCGGCGGCGAGATCCCGCGCGATACCGGCGACGCCCAGCCAGTCGGGCCGGTTCGGCGTGACTTCGAAATCGATCACGGGTTCCGCGCCGAACAGGCCGGCGACCGGCGTCCCGACCGGGATTTCCAGCGGCAGCTCCTGGATGCCGTCGCTCTCATCGGCCAGCTCCAGCTCCGAGGCCGAACACAGCATGCCGTTGGACACCACGCCGCGCACCGGCTTCTCGACCAGGGTCACGCCCAGGCCGGGCACATAGGCGCCGATGGGGGCGTAGATGGTGGTCAGGCCCGCCCGCGCGTTCGGCGCGCCGCAGACGATCTCTTTCACGCCATCGACGGTTTCGACCTGGCAGACCTGCAGCCGGTCGGCGTTCGGGTGACGCTCGGCCGACAGGATCCTGGCCACGGTGAAGGGCGCCAGTTTGGCGGCGGGGTCGAGAACCTCCTCGACCTCCAGCCCGGCCATGGTCATGGCCTCGGCGATCTGATGGACGTCAGCCTCGGTTTCGAGGTGGTCTTTCAACCAGGAGAGGGTGAATTTCATCGGGAACTCAGACGCACGGATTCATGACAGGTTCACGCGGGATCGATAGCAGGTCATCGATGTCCGAACGTAGCTTTTCGGGACCTTGATCGCGAACCGCGCGATACATGTCCACGGCATCCCTCTGGCGGCACAGCCTGCGATCAAGTTCGGCGCGTCGCTGACGCCGCGCCTCATCCAGGCCTTCGCGTGACGCGGGTTCGCGGCTGTTGGCCATGATGAAAGTTTCAATCCGGCTCACGCTGTTGCGCAGTTCAGTTTGCAGCGCCTCATCGCGATTGCGATGGCAGGTCTCCCCGATGATTGCGACGGTATCATACAGCATCCAGGCGCAAAGGACGGCGCCCTTACCGCTGACGTCCATCTGGACGGTCCAACCATCCTGTGAAAACTCTCGGGTATTCGGGTCTCGCGACGGCTCTTGTGACGAGTGTGCCATGCCGCCAAGCGTGACGACCAGACCTATGGCAAGCAGCATCCTCATCGGTTCAGGCCTTGGGCGTATTGGTCAGGGTGCTGACCTGGTCGAGGAACTCATCGGGGCCGGTGAAGCCGACGCCGTAAAATTCGCAGCCGATGAACTGGCAGTCGCGCATCGGGATCGTGCCGACGGCCTTGTCCCCCAGCGGCCGCATCAGCAGGTTCTTGATGCCGCCGCGGCTGTCGCCGAAATTGGTGTCGGTGAAGGTCACGCCGCTGGACGCCAGAATGATGGCCGGTCCCTGGAACCGACAACCGGTGAAGGCGCGGCCCTGGATCAGGCCCTGCCCCTGGCGCGACGCCGCCGCGAACAGTTCGTACAGGATGATGTCGACGTTCTCGAACGCCAGGGCGTTCAGGTCGGACGGATCGGCCAGAGGCCGATTGATCGGCAGGATTGAGTTCATCAGCTCAATCCGCTCGCCGGATTGGGGGCGGCGAAGGCCGAGAAGCCGTAGTGGGCCAGCCAGCGCGTATCGGCGTCGAACATGGGGCGCAGGTCCGGCACGCCGTATTTCAGCATGGCCAGGCGATCCACCCCCATGCCGAAGGCGAAGCCCTGATATTCATCCGGGTCGATGCCACAGTTCCGCAGCACATTGGGATGCACCATCCCGCAGCCCAGGATCTCCAGCCAGTCGTCGCCGGTGTTGAACACCAGTTTCCCGCCGGACCGGTCGCAGCGGATGTCCATCTCGGCCGAGGGTTCGGTGAAGGGGAAGTGGTGCGGACGGAACCGCGCCTGGACCTCGTCCAGCTCGAAGAAGCGGGCGATGAAGGTCTGAAGCGTGGTCTTCAGATGACCCATGTGGATGTCACGGTCGATCACCAGGCCTTCGATCTGGTGGAACATCGGCGTGTGGGTGGCGTCCGAATCCTTACGGAAGGTGCGACCCGGCGCGATGATGCGGATCGGCGGCGTCTGGCTCATCATGGTGCGGACCTGCACCGGCGAGGTGTGGGTGCGCAGCACCTTGCGCTCGCCCGTCTCGGGATCGGGCTTCAGGAAGAAGGTGTCGTGCATCTCCCGCGCCGGATGCTTGGGCGGGAAGTTCAGGGCGGTGAAATTGTGGAAGTCGTACTCGATGTCCGGACCTTCCGCCACGGCGAAGCCCATTTCGGCGAACAGGGCGATCATCTCGTCCATCACCTGCATGGTCGGGTGGACCCCGCCCTTGCGACTCGGCCGGGCCGGCAGGGTCAGGTCGACGCGCTCGGCCTGAAGCCGCGCGTCCAGCTCGGCGGCCTCCAGCTCGGCCTTCTTGGCGGCGATGGCGGCGGACACGCGGTCGCGCAGGCCGTTGATCATCGGCCCCTGTTCGCGGCGTTCGTCGGGGCTCATGGCCCCCATCCCCTTCAGCAGCCCGGAGACGGAGCCGGACTTGCCCAGGGCGGCGACGCGCACCTCTTCGAGGGCGGCGACGCTCTCTGCGCCGCCGATGGCGTTGATCAGTTCGAGTTCGAGTGTGGCGAGATCGCTCATTTGGCCCGTGCATTAGCGGGCCGGGGCGCGTTCGTCACCCTTGAAGGCGCGCGGCAGGACTGATCAGGGCGCGGAGGCGATGGCGGCAAGCTGGTCGGCCGGCGCCTTGTTCGCCGCGACGATCCAGGCTGGCGGTTCCGGCTCCCAGCGGATGGGCCTTCCCTCGGTGCTGGTCCAGCGGTGCAGCCAGGAGATCCCGTTGGCACGGACATAGCGATCTTCATGCGCATAGATCGGGTCCGACAGGGCCTGTTCCAGCGTCACGAACCGATAGCCGCGCGCCAGATACAGGGCGTGGATCTGCGGGTACCAGTCCTGGTTCAGGCTGTTGGCGTGCAGCAGCAGGATCTGGGCCGGCTCGCGCCCGCCGGTCAGTTCGGCGCTATAGGGTTCGAAGAAGTCCAGCACCGTGGTCATATGGGCCACATAGGCTTCGCCGATCCGCCGTTTCAGCGCCTCATCGCCCAGTTGCTCGGCCTTGCGATAGACGTCGCCGAACATCCAGTCGTTGTTGTCGATCGTGACGGGGGCGACCGTATAGCCGCGCTGGGCCAGGCCGGCGGCGATGGCGTCATGCTTCTCCTGGGTCTCTCCGGTGAACAGATAGGGATGACGGAACCAGCGCAGGGTCCGCCCGCGCGTCTCCAGCGCGGCGCGCGTGATCGGGGCGCCGGCGTCCACATCGGCCAGATAGGCCTCGGCCGTCGTGCGGTGGATATTGATGTGGCTGAAGCTGTGGTTGCCCAGATCCAGCCCGCCGTCCAGCCAGACGCCCAAGGCTGTCGGCAGGGTCGAGACGCGGGTCGGTTCGCACACCCTGCCCTCGTTGACGAAGGCCGTCCCCTGCGTGTCCAGCGGCTTCAACATGGCCACGAAATCCGTGGTCAGCCGCATCAGTTCGGCGGGATCGCACAGCGCCGTCTCCGACGCCTGATAGGGCAGGTCGTCGAAGGTCACGGCGATGCGGCGGTCCTGAGCCGCCGCCGGGAAGGCCAGGGCGGCGACCGCCGCAAGACCGCAGATCAGGACACGTATCGCCATGAGGCCAGACTAGTCCGGACTTCCGCGCATGGGAACCTGCGCCGTCATCGTCCGTTCACAGATCAACCGTCCGAAACGCGCCTTGAAAGGTTCATGATCGGCAAAGCGGTTGTTAAATATCACTGGTTAAGCCCGCCCTCGTGGACATAAGGGGGGCCGAATGCCGCTGATCGGTGATTTCGTTGACTTGATCGCGCCGGTGGCTCCGTCCACGCCGGGCGCCGAGGTGTTCGAACGTTTCCAGACCGAGCCGAACACCCTGGCCCTGGCCGTCGTGAACGATGACGGGCGGCCGGTCGGCATCATCGAGCGCAACGCCTTCACCCTGCGCATGGCGGCCGAGTTCGGGCGCGCCCTTTACGCCAAGAAGCCGGCCGAGAGCCTGATGGATCGCAACGCCCCCATTGCGGAGGCCGGGACCAGCGCCGAGGCCTTCTTCCAGGCCTATGGCGCGGCGGAACTGGGCGCCCTGCTGGGCGGCTTCATCGTCGTGGCCGAGGGACGTTATGTCGGCGTCGGCACGGCTCTGCAGGTCGTCCAGGCCGGCGCCGCCCTGCACCGCCAGCGCGCCGAGGAAATGGGGGCCCTGGCGCGGGACCTGGCCATAGCCGAGGCCGAAGCCGTCGCCTCCAGCCGCGCCAAGTCCGAATTCCTGGCCGTCATGAGCCATGAGATCCGCACGCCGTTGAACGGGGTTCTGGGCGTCGCCGCCCTGATGGAGCGGAAGCTCGAACAGGAAGAGCTTCGCCCCTATGTCCGCACCGTCATCGATTCCGGCCAGAGCCTGCTGCGGCTGCTGACCGACGCCCTGGACATGTCGCGCGCCTCGGCCGGCATGCTGACCCTGGAGGAAGAACCGCTGGACCTGTCCGCCGTCGCCTTCGACATCGACGCCCTGTGGCGGCCGCGCGCCGAGGAGAAGGGCCTGAACCTGACCGTCCGCACCGACCTCGAGGCCGGTCCCTGGGTCCTGGCGGACGGGATGCGGGTGAAACAGCTGCTGAACAACCTGGTCGGAAACGCCCTGAAATTCACCCAGACCGGCGGCGTGGCCGCCACCCTGGTCAGCCGCAGTTCCGACACGGGCCTGAGCGTCGAACTGACTGTGGACGACAGCGGCCCCGGCGTGCCGGAGGCGGCGGCCGCTACCATCTTCGACCCCTTCAATATCGGCAAGGCCGGACGCGAGGGCGCCGGCGCCGGACTGGGGCTGGCCATCTGCCGTCAGATCGCCGAACGGATGGGCGGCTGCATCAGCCTGGGCGTCTCGCCGATGGGCGGGGCGCGGTTCCAGGTCCGGCTGCCGCTGAGCGCCTGCGCCGCCGACGCGGGGGCCGTCGGTCCGGTCATGGCCGAGCCGACGCCGCACGAAACCCTGCATGTGCTGGTGGTCGACGACAACGCCACCAACCGCTTCGTCGCCGCCAAGCTGCTGGAGATGTTCGGCTGCACCGCCGAAATGGCCGAAAACGGCCAGGAGGCGCTGGACGCCGTCCAGGCTCGCCCGTTCGATCTCGCCCTGATGGACATCAAGATGCCGGTGATGGATGGGGTCGCCGCCACCCGCGCCATCCGCGCCCTGTCCGGCCCGGCCTCGCGCCTGCCGATCCTGGCCCTGACCGCCAACGCCGAGGAAGGGGACGAGCTGGACTATATCGCCGCCGGCATGAACGGCGTGGCCCAGAAGCCGATCCAGCCCGACGCCCTGCTGAACGCCATCCGCCTGGTGCTGGCGGCGGCTCAGACCGCCCCCGTGCCGCAAGCCGCCTGAGTCCGCCGGCTGAGTCCGCCGCCTGGCCCGTCCCCGGGCCAGCTCTGGTCCTGAAACGAAGAACGCCCGCCCCGGGAGACCGGAGCGGGCGTTGATCTCTATCGAACGCGGACGGGCCTTGGCCCGGCGCCCTTAGGCCAGGGCGGCGCGGACCTTGTCGGCGACGGCCTTGAAGCCCGCACCGTCGGCGGCGATCGAGGCCAGGACCTTGCGGTCCAGTTCGATGCCGGCCTTGTTCAGGCCGTTGATGAACTGGCTGTAGGTGAAGCCTTCGATACGCGCAGCGGCGTTGATGCGCTGGATCCACAGGGCGCGGAAGTTGCGCTTCTTGGCGCGACGGTCGCGATAGGCGTATTGCCCGGCGCGGTCGACGGCGGCCTTGGCCGTGCGGATCGTATTCTTGCGGCGGCCGGAGAAGCCCTTGGCCTGCTCCAGAACCTTCTTGTGCTTGGCGTGCGAAGTTACGCCACGTTTAACGCGAGCCATGTCGCTATTCCTTCAAATTCTTTGGGTTGAGATCTGTCGTACAGCGCGCGCCGATCAGGCGTACGGCATGTAGGACTTGATCTTCTTGGCGTCGGCGTCGGCCATGACCGAGGTGCCGCGGTTCTGGCGGATGTATTTCGAGTTGTGGCTGATCAAGCGGTGACGCTTGCCCGCAACCCCGGCCTTGACCTTGCCAGTGGCCGTGAATTTGAAGCGCTTCTTGGCGCCCGACTTCGTCTTCAGTTTCGGCATTTCAGTCTCCTTGTTGGAGGGGCTACCGTCCTTCGGACTACTTGAGCCCGTTGGATGAGGTGTCTCTCCAGAGTTATGAACCGCCTAGGCATGCCTGTTCGCCCGGCGGTTCGGTACGCGAAGGCGCGGCTTGTAAGCGAAGACGCCGGCCGACGCAAGATGAGTCAGGACAAGGACTTGGCGGGCGCTTCTGCAGCGACCTGACCCCGGCGGATCGCCCGTCCGGCGTTGATCGCCATCACCGCCGCCGGGATGGTCAGCAGGGCCCCGACCAGGAAGGGCCAGTCATGCCCCAGGCCCGAGAACAGCGCCCCGGCCACCATGGGTCCGAAGATCCGCGCCACCGAGCTGGAGGCCATGTTCAGACCCAGCATGGCGCCCTGCCGGTCGGGCGGCGAGGCGCGGCTGATCATGGCCGAGATATTGGGCATGGCCAGGGACATGCCGCAGGCGCCGACGGCCATGACCAGGGGAATGACCCAGCCCTGGACCAGGGGGATCGACAGGCCGCCCAGCTCCAGCCGGGTCGCCGGGAACCAGGCGACCGGCGCAAGCACCTGCAGCACAAGCGATGCGCCGAACAGCAGCATCCCCGTCGCCAGCACCCGCGCCTCGCCGAACCGCCGCGCCAGACGCCCGGCGAAGAAGCCCTGGTTCAGCGTGGATATCACGCCGACGATCATGAAGCTGAGCCCCACCTCGCGCGCGCCCCAGGCGTAGCGGCTCTCGGACCACAGGCCGAACACGCTCTCCATCGCCGAGAAGCCGGCCATATAGACCAGGGTCACGACCAGGACCCGCGACACCACCGGATTGGTCCGCGCGTCCTTCAGCCCCGCCAGGAAGGGCGGACGCGCCGCCGCAGGATCGGCCTTGGCCCGACTCTCGCGCAGGAAGACGATCACCCCGACCGCCGCCATGGCCGCCAGGGCCGCAGCGAGGAAGATCGGCAGTTGATAGCCCAGCCGTCCCAGCTGCGGCTGGGTCAGCAGGCCGCCCAGCCCCGGCCCGACGATGAAGCCCAGGCCGAAGGCCGCGCCGATCAGCCCCATCCGCCCCGCCCTCTGCTCCGGCGGCGTGACGTCGGCGACATAGCCCTGAACGGTCGAGATATTGCCCGCCCCCAGTCCGGTGAACAGGCGCACCGCGATGGCCAGCCAGATATTGGGCACGAAGGCCAGCATCAGATAGCCGACGGTGTTGGCCGCCAGCGTCGCCAGCAGGACGGGCTTGCGGCCGATCCGGTCCGACAGCCGCCCCCAGAAGGGTTCGGCGAAGAACTGGCCCAGCGAATAGGCCGAGAACATCAGGGTGATCTGCCAGGCCTCGGCCTTCAGGCTCTGGGCGAAGAAGGGCAACAGCGGCACCACCAGGCCGAACCCGACCAGATTGATGAACACCACCGAGAACAGGACCGCCAGGGCAGGCGCGCGAACGGCGGGAGGCGAAGGCGTCTGGATCATGTCCCACGCTTAGCGCGACGCTTGGTCCGCGAGAAGCGCCCTCGCGTCGCCGCCCACTCGACCGCTCAGTTCGGCCCGACGGGGTTGTTCGCTTCCAGAAACCGCACCGTCTCGCGCAGCATCTGCTGGCGGGTGTCGGCGCGCGACAGCCAGTGGTCCTCGCCCTGCAGTTCGATGAACTCCACCGGCTTGCCGGCCCGGCGCATGGCCTCGGCCATGACCCGGCTCTGTTCGATGGGCACCACCGTGTCGTCCTTGCCGTGAATCAGCAGCAGGGGCCGGTCGACCGTCTCGGCCAGCCGGGCCGGCGACAGGGCGTCCAGCGCCCGGTCGTTCAGTCGCGCCGCCCCCATGAACCGGTTCCAGTAGCGCACCGTCTGGCTGTCGTTGCGGCCCTCCTGCCGCGCCTCCCAGTTGACCATGCGGCGCAGGTCCGACACCCCGGCGACGGCCACGCCGCAGCGATAGACCCCGGCGTCCAGCGTCAGGCCCGCCATGGCCGCATAGCCGCCGTAGCTGGCGCCGACGATACAGACCCGTTCGGGATCGATGATCCCCTCGGCCGCCAGCCAGCGCACCCCGTCCGACAGATCGGTCTGCATCTTGCGGCCCCATTCGCCGTAGCCCGCTTCCAGGAAGGCCAGGCCATAGCCGGTGGACCCCCGGAAATTGGCCTGAAGCACCGCATAGCCCCGTGAGGCCAGGGCCTGGGCCCACCAGTCGAAGCCGGCCTCGTCCTGCGACGCCGGCCCGCCGTGCGCCAGCACGATCAAGGGCAGGCCAGACGGCGCCTCAACCCCCGGCGGCAGGGTCAGATAGCCGGGAATGTCCAGCCCGTCGGCCGCCGCATAGTGGATCGGACGCATCTCGCCGACCAGATCGGTCGGTATGGTCGGATAGGCTTCGGCCAGAACATCGGCCTTGCCACGCGTGAAGTCGACCAGTTGGTACAGCCCCGGCTCCCCGATGTCGTTGAACACGACGATCAGATTCTGCGCGTCATTCCAGGATGTCAGCACCGGTCTCTTGCCAGCGAAAGCCCGCTCGATGGCGCCCCACCGCCGCGCCGCAGCGGGATCGACGAACTCATAGTGCGTGCCGTCCTCCTCCATGCGACCGCCGCCGACCAACAGGCGCGTGCGCGGATGATGGACCAGGAAATCGGGATGATGCTCGAACGGCAACCGGCTCCATTCGCCGGTGTCCACATTGACCTCGAACAAGACGTCGGCCGTCTCCGAATCCTCGTCCTCGGCCGCCAGATCCGGCCGGTCCGCGCCGACGATGATCGTACGCGGCGTCCGCCCCATGCCCATAAGGCTGGGCGTATCAACCGGCGCGTCCACCGCCCAGGACTCGCTGAACCCATGCCCCTTGGGCAATCGCAGCGACCACCGCCCGCCGCGCTCGACATAGCGGGCCATGGCGATCACCTTGCCGTCGCCGTCCAGCACATAGTCCTCGATCTCGCGATCCATGGATTCCACCGACCGCCCGCGGCCGGTGGTCAGGTTGATCCGGTGCAGGTCGATCTGGCCGGTGGTGATATTGAACCCCCGCGCGAACAGGGTCGGCCCCTCTTCGGTCCGGCGGATCGAAGCCGGGCCGATCAGAACGGCCAGGACGTCCGGCGTACGATCCAGCACCTGAACCAGTTTCTTCTTCTCGAGGTCCAGCACCTGACCGAAGAACAACTCCCGGCGCGACACGCCCAGCAACGGGATGCCTTGCGTCTGCGAGGTCACGACCAGCACATGCCCCTCGCCGATCCAGCGCAGATCGCGAACCTTGGCGTCGCCGATGGCCGCGGCGAACAGATGCTCCCCTGTGGTCATCCGCGTCACCGCGATGGCGCGGATTTCGCCCACGACAGTGATCCGGGCGATCAGATCACCGCTCGGCGAAACCTCCATGTATTCGACCGCCGGCGTGGCGCTGTAAGCCTCCAGGGGCGGCGGCGGCGAGGGTTCAGCAGCGTCCGGCTGAATCCGCGCCGCCGCACTGCCTCCGCACAGAACCATCGCGATCGCCACGGCGACCGCCTTCCCCACCGAACTCAACACCACGCACGTCCTCCCCCGAGTCGAACCTCCTTTTCGGACGCCCCGCCCGCAAGTTGCAAGAGGTCCGCGCCCCACGCGCGAAAAAAAGAAAGCCCCGACCGGGTCCGGTCGGGGCTTTCCAGATCAGCGATGGATCGTGCCGATCAGCGCGGCGCCAGGATCATGATCATCTGGCGGCCTTCCATCTTGGGCGCGAACTCGACCTTGGCGATTTCATCGAAATCGGCCTGGACCTTGTTCAGCAGCTTCATGCCCAGTTCGGGGTGGGCCATTTCACGGCCGCGGAAGCGCAGCGTGACCTTGACCTTGTCGCCCTCGTCGAAGAAGCGGTGCATGGCCTTGGCCTTCACCTCATAGTCGTGGGTGTCGATGTTCGGACGGAGCTTGATTTCCTTGAGCTCGACGACCTTCTGGCGCTTGCGCTGCTCGGCCTTCTTCTTCTGTTCCTGGAAACGGTGCTTGCCGTAATCGAGGATCTTGGCCACCGGCGGTTCGGAGGTGGAGACGATCTCGACCAGGTCCATCCCGGCTTCTTCGGCGGCTTCGAGCGCGGAAGAGGTGGGCATGACGCCCTGTTTCTCACCGTTCTGATCAATGAGCAGAACGCGAGGGGCGCGGATATCCTGGTTCATACGCGGCCCGTCTTTCACGGGTGGCGCTTGCATGGGACGGCGAATGGGCGTCGTTTCCTTATGTGGTCAAAGAAGGCGTGTGTCGTGATGAGCGAATGCACGCGGCTGTCGCCACGTTCCCCTCATGACGGCAATATGCGCCCAGAAGCCCGGTTTTTCAAGGCTTGGCGGGCGTTTCGGCGATATAGGCGTCGTGCAGCGCCAGCACCGCTTCGAAGACATGATCGACGCTCAGAGCCTCGATGGGGGCGAACTCCCCGCGCGTCTCGTTCGAGGCCGCCGTGCGCGTCTTCGGCCCCCAGGGACCATACAGCCACCATTCCGTCGGCCCGAACAGGCCCAGCGTCGGTCGCCCCAGCGCCGCCGACACGTGCATCAGGCCGGAGTCATTGCCCACGAACAGATCGGCCCGGTCGATGGCGGCGGCCGAGGCCAGGATGTCGCCCTTGCCCACGAAGTCGATGGCCCGAGCCCCGGCAGCCTCCAGCGCCGGCGTCGCCGGCGGCCGGTCGCCCGGTCCGCCCACGGGCATGAAGCGCCAGCCATCGAAACGCGGCTCGGCCTTCAGCTTCTCGACCAGGGCGCCCCAGCGGTCTGCGGGCCAGCTCTTGCCCGGCTGGTGGGCGATGGGGGCCAGGGCGATGATGCGACCGGGACCGGCGCCGCCGGCCAGCTGCGGATCGATGACGGCGGCGGCTTCGGCCCGCGCCTGATCGTCCAGGAAGATTTCGGGATCCAGCGCCGTCTGCGATCCCATCAGACGCGACACCATCTCGACCTTGCGCAGCCCCGTCTCCCACGAGCGATTATAGACGACGCGTCGCTTGGCCGGGATCAGATAGGCCAAGGCCGAGCCCCGGATGTCGACGACCATATCCCAGCGGGTCGAACGCACCTGTTTCCACAGATCGACCCAGTGTCCGGCCCTCTTCTTCTTGTCGAGCACGAGGGTGCGCACCACGCCGGGCGCAGTGCGGAAGAAGGGCGCGGGCGGCCGGCCGCAGGCGACGGTGATCTGCGCGCCCGGAACCTGACGTGAAATCTCGCGGATCACGCCCGAGGAGATGACGCAGTCGCCGATGCGATTGGAGGTGACGAACAGGACCTGGGGTGCGGACATGGGCCTGTGTTCCGCCATCGCGCGGCGCGGTCAAGGGTGACGGCGAAGGAAAGTCCGGGCAGAACGCCCCCATGACCGACATCCAGCACCTGTCCCGCCCCGACGGCGAAACCCTGGCCTTCAAACGCATCGAGGGCGGCGGCCCGACCGTCGTCTGGGTCGGCGGCTTCCGCTCCGACATGGAGGGGACCAAGGCCCTGGCCCTGGACGCGGCGGCGCACGACCGCGGCTGGAGTTTCGTCCGCTACGACCATTTCGCCCACGGCCAGTCCTCCGGCGACTGGCGCCGGGCCACCATCGGTCGCTGGCGCGAGGATGCGGTCGCCCTGATCGACAGCCTGTCCGGCCCGATCATCCCGGTCGGCTCGTCGATGGGCGGCTGGGTCGCCCTGCTGGCGGCCCTGGCGCGGCCGGAACGGATCAAGGGCCTGGTCCTGGTCAATCCGGCCCAGGACTTCACCGAACGGCTGATGTGGCCCGGCCTGGCCGACCACGAACGTCAGGCCATTCTGCGCGAGGGCGAGACCCTGATCGTCGAGGAAGGCCTGGGCGAATACGTCCTGACCCGACGCATGTTCGAAGAGGCGCGCGACTGGCTGCTGCTGGACGGCGTCATCGAGATCGTCGCGCCAGTCCACATCCTCCAGGGCCGCGCCGACGACGTGGTCCCCTGGCGTCACCAGGTCGAACTGATCGAACGTCTGACGGGCGGCGACGTCCGCCTGGACCTGATCGAGGGCGGCGACCACCGGCTGTCCACGCCCACGGACCTTGACCGGCTAGTGGCGGCGGTGGAGGGGATGCGGGGCTAAGCCCCCCGCGCCCCCGTCAACACCCCATATAGATCCGTCCGCCGATCGCGGAAGAAGCCCCAGGCGGCGCGATACTTGTCCAGTTCATCCAGGTCGAAGCGGTGCACCAGCACCCCCTCCTCCTCGGCGCCCAGGCTCTCGACCAGATCGCCCTGCTGATCGGCGATGAAGGAATGGCCGTAGAAGGTCTGGCCGACCTCGGTCACCGTCTCATGCCCGATCCGGTTGGCCCCGACGACGGGAACCGCATTGGACACGGCGTGGCCCTGCATGGCGCGCCGCCACGGCTGGGCCGTGTGCAGGGTCGCGTCATGCGGCTCGGTGCCGATGGCGGTCGGATACATCAGCACGTCGGCGCCCATCAGCATCATCGCGCGCGCAGCTTCCGGGAACCACTGGTCCCAGCAGATGCCGACCCCGACCTTGCCGAAGCGCGTCTTCCAGACCTTGAAGCCCGTATCCCCCGGCCGGAAATAATACTTCTCCTGATAGCCAGGGCCGTCGGGGATATGGCTCTTGCGATAGACGCCCAGCGCCTCGCCGTCCGCGTCCAGCATGACCAGCGAATTGTAATACTGCGGCCCGTCCTTCTCGAAGATCGAGACGGGAATGGCCACACCCAGTTCCCTGGCCATCGGCGCCATGGCCGTGACGCACGGATGCTCGCGCCATTCATAGGCCTGGCTGAACCAGTGCTCCTCCTGCGACACGCAGAAATACGGCCCCTGGAACAGTTCCGACGGCAGGATCACCTGCGCGCCCTTGCCCGCCGCCTCGCGCACGAAGTCGATCGTCTTGGCGATGTTCGCCTGCATGTCCTCGCCATACGAGGTCTGGACGCCGGCGACGGTGATGGTGCGGGTCATGCGGGCTCCTGCTGGGAGATGCAGTGGAACGAGCCGCCGCCGGTCAGGATGGCCTTGGAGGGCAGCGGGATGATCTCGCGATCAGGGAAGGCCTCTTTCAACGCCTTGCACGCCATATCGGCTGCAGCGTCGTCGCCATAGGTGGGCACCACCACGGCGCCGTTGGCGATCAGGAAGTTCATGTGGCTGGCCGGAATCGGGCGTTCGTCCTCGTCCAGCACCAGGCCCGGAGACGGGATTCTCAGTACACGGAGCTTACGCCCCGCCGCGTCGGTCATGCCCGACAGATCGCGCGCCGTGGCGTCATAGACCTCGGCGTTGGGGTCGTTCCGCCCCCAGGCGATGGGACAGGCCACGACGCCCGGCGCGACGAAGCGGGCCAGGTTGTCCACGTGTCCGTCTGTGTGGTCGTTCAACAGGCCGTCGCCCAGCCAAAGCACCGCCTTGGCGCCAATGGCGGCCTCCAGCGCGGCGGTCGCGACCGCCTCGTCCTGGTTCCAGGCCGGGTTGCGGTTCGGGTTCAGCAGGCACTGGCGGGTGGTCAGCACCGTCCCCTCCCCGTCATGATCCAGCGACCCGCCCTCCATGACGAAATCGTTCCACGTCAGGGCCACGCCCGCATGTTCGCCGATCTGACCGGCGACCAGATCGTCGCCCGGCATGTCGTATTTCCCGCCCCAGCCGTTGAACTTGAACGCCGCCGCCGTCTTCGACCCCTCGCCGAAGATCGGCCCGGTGTCGCGCAGCCAGATGTCGCCGAACTCACCGGCCACCACCTCGACATTCTCGACGCCCTCAAAGCGCGCCCGGGCGTCCGCCAGCACCTCGGCCTTGCCGACCATCAGCCTGACCTGCTCGCGCCCCGGCCCGGCCAGCGCCCGCACCAGCCCCTCGACCTCGTCCTGCGCCTGCTCCAGCGCCTCGAACCAGTATTCCGCATGGCTGGGCCAGCCCACCCACATGGCGCGGTGCGGAGCCCACTCGGCAGGAACGGCGGCGGAGATGGGAGCGGTCATCGGCGGGCAGGTCCTGTCTGGGGTCCAACGGAGCGGGCGGGCGACCCGCGAGCCGCGCCATATGGCCCCAACCGCCCCCGACTTCAACGGCGGGCTTTACGCAAAGAAAAAGGGCGGCCCGCGAACGGACCGCCCTTCGTCGTTTCAGTCTGGCTAAGCCTTAGAAGGCGTAGCGGACCGAGGCCTGGATCGTGCGCGGCGGGCCTTGGTTGGCGTACAGCGACGAGTTGGCGTCCAGACCGGTGCCCAGCGAGCCGAAATATTCTTCGTCCAGCAGGTTGGTCACGTTGATCTGGATGTCGGTGCCTTCAAAGCCGAAGTAGCCCAGGTCGAAGCGGGCGTCGGCGTTGACGACCGTATAGCTCGGCACCGCCAGGTCGTTGACGTCGGTCAGCCAACGCTCGCCGACATACTTGGCCTGGATGCCGGCGCTCAGCGGCCCGGTTTCGTACTTGGCGCTCAGGACGAAGGTCCAATCCGGCGTTTCCACCAGGCTCTTGCCGCCGACCGGGATGACGCTGCTCGAGCTTCTGCGATAGTCGTCCTGGATCTCGCTGTCGTTGTACGAAGCCGAAGCATAGAAGGACAGCGACTCGATCGGCGAGTAGCCGAGCTGGGCGTCGAAGCCCATCATGTCCACATCGCCGACGTTACGGTCGGTGCTGATGTTGGTTTCCGGATCATAGGCCGACAGGATGCGGTTCTGGAACTGGGTGTACCAGACGTTGGCCGAGGCGATCAGGGTTCCGGTTTGGTAGCGGTAACCGGCGTCGTAGGTCTTGCTGGTTTCCGGGTCCAGGATCGGGCTGATCAGCTCACCGTTCGTATTGTACAGAACCGTGTACAGGTTGTCGGTGCGCGGCAGGGTCAGGCTTTCCGCATAGGAGAAGTAGACGCTGCTGGCGCCGTCGAAGCGCCAGACGGCGTTCAGGTTCGGCAGGATGTCATCGAACGTCTTCTCGCGGCTGTAGGGCGCGATGTAGTCGGTCGTCGAAGTGCCGATCCGGTAGTAGGTGTATTTGGAGGTCGAGTTCGGCGACACGGTCGTCGTCTGCGTGGTGCAGGCCACCGAGCTGGAACCCTTGGCCGAGTAGCAGTTCTGGTTCATGTCGCGCTTGAAGAAGGGCGCGCGGACACCCAGGCTCAGGCGCAGGTGATCGTCGATGAACTTGCCGCGGTATTCGAACGCCACCTGGTTCAGTTCGGCGTAGGATAGACGGTCACGCCCACGCAGGTCGTAGCCGTCCAGGTTGGTGATGGTTTCGCCGTTGCGGCCGCCAAAGTAGTTCGAGAAGCGCGGCTCGGACGGGTTGGAGAAGTCGATCGTGCCGTAGGCGCCCGTCTGACGGTGACGCGCCCAGTCCAGCGTATAGGCCAGACGCAGCGAGTGGTCGTCGTTGACGTTCCAGATCAACGAAGAGTTGATGCCGTAGCGCTGGGTGTGGGTGTTCGACGGGGCCATGACACGGACGGTGTCCAGGGTGTCGCCGTCGCCGTTCAGGTCAACGCCGCCCGTGGTCTTGGAACCGCGCAGCACGGCGTTGGTCTCGGTCAGGGTCGTCTGTTGCGAGCCGCCGTTGGCCAGAACGTACTGGAACGAGGGGTCGAATGTGAAGATCAGGCCTTCAGCCAGGGTGAAGCGCGACTGGCCGCGGAGGTTGCCCGTGTCCGAAGGGTTGACGCGCAGACCCCAGTAGCTGGTGCCGTTGCTGTCGACGTCCGCAAAGCCGTTGCGGAAGGTCGGCGCCGTATAGGTCGGGACGAAGTCGACGTTCCAGCCGAAGGGGCTGGTGTCGGCCGTCGAACCGAGCGAGCCATCCGCGTTACGGAACAGGTTCGGGCCGTTGTAGTTGTTGTTGCGGTTGCGGTTCCAGTGCGCGGCCAGCGAGACGAAGTCGCCGTTGTCGCGGATCGGCTGATACACCTTGGCATTGTACTGGATCTTGCCCAGGTCGCCGATGCCCTTGAACTTGTCATAGGACTGGTCGGAATAGGCCAGCCAGGCGCGGGTGCCCCAGGGGCCGACGGCGCCGGTGTTCACCAGGCCCATGACGCGCTTGTAGTTGAAGTCGCCCAGCGAACCCTTCACCCAGCCGCCGAACTCTTCGGTGGGGGTGATGGACGAGATGTTGATCGTGCCCCCGGTGGCCGAGGCCGAGGGGCTGTCGGCGTCGGTCGTGCCGGTGTTGACCGTGGCGCGGTCGATCAGCTCGCTATCCAGCTGCTGGTTCGTATAGAGGGCGTAGTTGCCCGAGTCGTTCAGCGGCATGCCGTCGAAGGTCTGGGCGATGCGGTTGCCGTCGAAACCGTGCAGGCGGATGTTGCCGCCCGACGAACCATACGGGTCGTTGTTGGTGAAGTTCATGCCGGGAACGAGGTTCAGAACCTCGTTGATCGACTGACCCGCAGCCTGGGTCGCAATATATTCTTGCGTGATCGTCGAACGGCTCTTGCCGACGTTCTCAGCCACGATGGCGCCGTCGATGCTGCGCGGGCCGCGCGCGCCGGTGACAACGATTTCGTCGACTTCAGTCGCTTGGGTGCCGGTCGATTGTGCGGAGGCGGCGCCGGCGGCGGCCAGCGTGCCGACGATGGCTGTGGTCGCCCAGAAGAGGCGCTTGCGGTTGATCATTGCATCTATCCCCAGATGAAGGCCGTACAGACCCTAAAGGCGACAGGCGGGGTCGCCTGTCGAAATCTGGCCCCATCTACGTCGGGTGTTGCAATGTCAGGCGACAGTTATATGACAGCGATATGACAAGGCCCAGCTGTGGCCCCTTCGCAACATTCATGCCGCCCTACGGGGGATTGCTTAGAAAATCCGCTCAAACATGTCGGCGACGCCACGCGCTGTCCGTCCGATCGCCCGGGGTTCATGGAAATTGCCGTTCACCTGGCTCTGGGCGATCACATGGGCGCGGAATCGCGTGAACAGGGCCGTGTCCGGCGCCTGGGGCGCCGACCAAAAGTCGTCCAGCGCCTGCTGGTCGGTCAATCCGTCGAAGTCGAAGAAGGCGTCGCCCAGAACCTTGACCGGCGTATGGAAGCCCAGGGCGGACAGGGCGGCGCTGGAATTGTTCACCACCATGCCCTGAGAGGCGCGACACAACTGGGCCAGATTTCCGCCGTCGATGAAATCGACCCGTCCTTGCAGACCGCGCTCTATGACCAGACGCCGCGTCACCGCCGAAAGATCGATCAGACCCGGATCCAGCGGATGGTTCTTCACCACCAGCCGCGCGTTCCGGGGCGCATGGGCCGCAAAACTGGTCATGACCTCGGCGAGGAAGGCGGTGTTGTCGGCGTATCGCGAATAGCGAAGCAGTTGCGCGTCGCCTTCACGCTGGAGACAGACGATGAAGAATTCGCCCCGCGCGGCGATGACATCGACGTCGTTCTCCGACGGACGCCGCGTCGCCAGGCTGAGATAGCGCCGTACATGGCCCAGGCACTGGCTGAGGGGCGAGGCCGTGTAATGGTTGGCGTGCCGCGGAAACAGGAAGGCACCCAGCGTCTGGATCACATGGTAGGCGGTTATGTTGACCACATGGTGAGGCAGGATCCGACCCACGGGGATGGGTTCGGGAAGGACGGGTTCCGGCGCGGGATAGCCGTCGCGAAAACGCGGAAGGCCGCTGGACGCATTGACGCCGTTCAACTCGACCGTGATCCAGTCTGGGCGGAAATATCCATTCTCCAGCACCCAGACGCGGGCGTCGAGCCCTTCGGTCGCCGACAGGACCGCGCGATTATAGGGACCGCCTTCGCCAAACAGGAGGAGATCGGTGAAGTCGGCCGCCACCTCCGCCAACCGTTCGGCCCAGACTTCGGCTGCGGCCTTGAACACCACGCCGCCGGCGCGGCGCCAATTCATGGCGTCGCCGGCGTTGAAGATCATCCGCCGAACCGTCGCGCCCCGCGCCTCCAATGTCCGCGCCAGAGCGACGCCGAATCCGCCGAACGGCGCCGACACGATCAGGAACCGTCGGCCGGACAGGCTTTGACTGTGGTGGCGGACGCCGACAGGCAAGACGGTCACCTCGCCGCCGTAAGCAGGCGTCGGCGGCGGTGCGCGAAGCCGCGATTGGACGGTCGGGGGGCTGTCCGCCCGAAGCCGGTACCGCCGCCGCCGGCGTCCCGTGACCTGTCGATGCGACTGGCGAAGATCAACCATTTTACAGATCCCCAGTGCGCTTAAGGGGGCGCGGCGGGTCAAGGAACGACTCTTCGCCGATGCAATCGGGGCGTTTGGCGGAGACTGTGACCATTGGGTTTTATCTCGCTCGCCACAAAGGTCGGATCAACCCAAATTCCATAATGCGGCGCGATTTCGACCAACCGTTACCGCCTCTCCACATGGGAAAACCGCCATCCTCGAACGAAGACGGCGGTTTTTGATCCGTCCGATAGACGTACCTCAAGCTCCCGCGCCCCCCGATCCGACTTTCGTCGGGCCGGGGGGTCTAGGTCTTAGAAGTTGATGTCGATCGTCGCGCGACGGTTGAGCGGCTCACGCACGCCGTCAGCGGTCGGCTTGGCCAGGGCGGTTTCACCCTTGGCGTCCAGGGCGATAACGCCGCCGTTGACGCCTTGGGCGACCAGGGCGTCCGCAACGGTGCGCGAACGACGGTTCGACAGGCCGAGGTTATAGGCGGCCGAGCCCGAGGTGTCGGTGTAGCCGACGATCAGGACGCGCGTCGGACGGCCCGACTTGGCGTAGGTCGCGGCCTGGCTGACCACCGAACGGGCCTCCGTCGTCAGGTCCGAGCGATCCCAGTCGAAGTAAACGACGAACTGGCGGGCGACCGGAGCCTGGGCCACCGGAGCCGGGGGCGGCGGCGGGGGCGGAGGAGGCGGCGGCGGCGGGGGCGGAGGAGGCGGGGGCGGGGGGGCGTCTTCAGCGCCGAAGCTGTAACGCAGACCCAGGGTCACGGTGTGCGACTGGTCGTAGTCGCCGTCCCATTCGCCGAACGAGGTCGCGCCGACGCCGGTGCCGACCGTGGTCGAGGCGAACGAGGCGTCGCCCGTCAGATAGCGGTAGGTCAGGTCGATATTGGTGCGGTCGCCCACAGCCCAGGCCAGACCGGCGATCGCCTGAGCGGCGAACTCGGTCGAG
>Ga0070754_10000079_pt1 | contig 102182 bp, 96 predicted proteins | sample VirMetDEL_Sep_01_FD_75181 | JGI IMG/M metagenome (GOLD analysis project Ga0070754, IMG submission 75181) | Aqueous microbial communities from the Delaware River and Bay under freshwater to marine salinity gradient to study organic matter... | ecosystem: Environmental > Aquatic > Marine >...
CCATAATCATTCTTCTCAGTCTTTTTCTACTTATTTTCATTTTTATATTCCTTTTAAAATAAAAAAGGGAGCGAATAAAATACCCGCCCCCCCCAATTAATACGGGTTGTTATCTAATTAGATTAGATTACATCCATACCTAAACAAGTTACTGTACCGTAGAAGTCTGCACGAACCATTTTCTTACCGTAACGGGTCATTACACCTTTACGTGGTGTGAAGTCTTCTGGTGCGAAGATTGTTGGAGTTACGATTAACGGAACATATGGAGCATAGACGTATCCACTCTCAAGATATGAACCACCTTTGTAACCTACCAAGATCTTGTTGCGTGGGAAGTATGGGTCTTTGTATACCGTAAAACGATTTGAAAGAGAACCAATTGCCTCAGCACCAATTCCGCTAATAGCAGCTTGACCTTGACCGTCAATCTTAATAGAAGGCTTGTAGAGTACAGAAGCTTCGAAGATTGTAGCAACTTCAGGTGAAACCACGATAAAGTTAGCAGAACCACGAAGAGTCTTTCTGTGAATCTCGTTAGCTACGTCGATGATGGTTTCAACCAGAGTCTCATACCATTCACGAACTGTACCAGTGAAAGTAGGCGATGTAAGTGAACCAGCACTTGTTTGATCAACACCTGTACGTTTATTAACAAAACGACCTGGACGACGATCCCAATAGAAGTTAGCACCTTGTGCTTCAACCAAGAGGTCATTCAAGATTTCACGATCGATTTCCAATGCAATCTGCTCAGAAAGAATTTGAGTCAATTCAACTTCAGCATCCATTGAGTGATATGCATTAAGATCTTGTGCGAGTTCTGGTGACCAACGAGCTCTCAACTTACGAGTTGTAGCTGTTACTGCAATAGACTCAATCTTGATATCGATTTCAGGGATAATAGGCTCCGGAGTTGTATCAAAGTCAGACTCAAATGAAGGAATAACTAACGTTCCACCTGTACCACCAGCTGTGCCAACTGTATCAGCTTTAGCAAACGAACCAGAAAGTGTTGCGCCTAACAAATTACCGGCACCTGCACCAGCAGCTAATGTACCTTTACAAATAACAAGTAATGCAGCGTTATTACCTGCGTTGGCAGAACCTACTTCAATAAACGGGTTAGGAGTGAATACTTCTGTAGATGTATTAAACGTTCCTAATTGATTAAGACGTCTAATATTAAGAATATTGTTACCGCCTTGATAAGTTGAACCAGGAGCTGACAAACCACTTGTACTACTACCGTTACTTGTATGCAAAGCAAAAGACTTAACGTCAGTTGTATCCATTCCGTTAAAGAAACCAGTATCAGCATCAAGTACTAAAGCTGTAAAAGCTTCACCGTCTGAATCAATGGCAGTTGTAATTTGTGGGTCAAATTGTAACAATTTACCGTCTGCACCAGAAGCTACCAATACGTTACCAGCTGTATAAGACTGAGCAGCTGCTCCACCAAATGCACCAGAAGCTAAGAGTGTTGGTGTTACAGATGAACTGTGGATCTTAGTAAAAGAAGTTCCAACTAAGTCATATTGACCACCAACAGCATCAGAACCGGTACGAACACTAGCACCAGCTGGGTTGTTGTAAATTGAGTCGCCTCTATTATAAGTTACATTGGTACCCAAACCTGTAGAAGCAGATGTATCACCACCAACGTCAGATCCATAAGTATAGTCTAAGTAAAACAAAAGACCTGATGGTAATGACATAGGTTGGATTGAAACTAATTCATTAGCAACCAAACCACCAAATACACGACGTACAATTGGGAATGCAATGTTAGAAAAACCGTCAATTTGACCGCTATCTGCACCTGATGATCCTAAAGTGTTTGCTTCGCGAAGAACTTGTGCAGCTTGGTTTTCCATTAAGCGTGCCATGTTCTCACGGTTATGACCCTCAAGACCTCTTAAAAGTCCAGTACGAGTCCATTTTTCTTGAATACGAGAAGCTTCTTGACCAACATGTCGATCGCGAATACCTTCTGTTAATTGATTTAAAGTGAATGATCTACTCATTTTTTTCTCCTTTTTGAAAATTGTAGTTCTTATTTATTTATAAACCGGCCAAACGTTGCCATCGACCTAACTCAGAGTTAGTAGATGTTGCGCTTGACTGTGAAGAAGTGGTTGCACGAGAAGAACTTCCAAGAACACGTGATTCTGAAATTGTTTTTCTGCTTCCACGACTAAACGTTTCAGTTAATGACTTATACAAAGATTTTGCTTCAGTCAAAGATTTTGCCGCATCTAAAGCCTTGATAACAGACTTTTTCTGTGATTCGTTAAGGCTTTTGTTCTGCAACAACTTGTTGACATACAAAAGTTTTGCATTAAATAAATTGAGATCTTCCAACTGTTCACGGAGAGAGTTAACAGCTCCTCTGTATTTATTCAGTTTCTCAGTCTGAGCTCGATTTTGACGTCTCAGTTGGCGTACTGCCTCGTTAAGTTTGTTGATTTGAGGAGGATTAACAAAAGGATCTTTTCCATAGCTTCCTCCACCAAATGCACCATTAACACCTGCTTTTGACTTTCCTTTTCCACCAAATGCACCATCTACTCCTGCTTTACCGCCACCGCGGCCTCCAAAGTGATGATCCATTTTTCCTTCCCGGACTAGTCTTTTAATTCTATTAATTTCTTGACGTAACACACGTGCGTCAACTTCGAAAACTTCATTAAGATCTTCGCCTTCTTCGCCTTCTGCACCCATACCTGAAAGATCAAATTCCATTTCTTCATCTTCCATTTCTTCGCCTTCTGCGCCTGGTTCAGCCATATCTGCACCGCCTGCGCCAAGATCCAAGTCTAAATCGTCAATTAAGTCTTGAATAGCAGCAGATACTTCATCCCGGGAAAGCATATCGCCTTCACCACCTTCCATGTCTTCCATGTCTTCCATGTCTTCCATGTCTTCGCCTTCGTCTTCTTCGGGGGCTTCTTCTTCATCTTGCTCAAGAAGATGTGCAAACTCTTCATAAAGCTCACTGAGCTCTTCGTCAATGTCACCTTCTCCTACATCTTCCATTTCTTGGAAGTCTTCTTCTTCAAGATCTATAGCTTCCCTAAGAGCTCTAAGATCAACTTCATAATATTTTCTAGACATTCTTTCTCCTTTCTTTGTCTTAGATGAACGCTTAGCATTCCTTAATTTACTTGTCTTAGACTCATTTAGAGAATCTAAAGCATCTACACCAATTAAATTAACTAAAGATGCTAATGCACCCTCGTCAAGATAAACCTCTTCATTTAAATCGCCTTCTTTATCATCTTCATCATGATCATGATCACCTTCTGATAATGATTTTCCACATTGTTCGCACATTTTATCATCGCCTTCAAGAAGCTGCTCTTCAATAAATTCACGAATCTGCGGTGTTACTGATTCCAAAATAGCTTTTTTTGCATTTTCTTCAGCGACTTCTTTAAGTTTTTTAGCATCGGCGATTGCTTCTTCAAATAATTTGCTCATATTTTTTCCTTATATAAGACGATAACATTATCGTTTGAAATAAATATTTGTTCAGTTATTAACTATCATAAAAATTTAAATTTATCTCATTTATTATTTTATTTATTTTATTTATTCTTTTTGTATGTCGATTCAAAGAGAGCTCGTATTTATCGATCATGTCATTAAGCGTCCAAACATTATCATCGAACTCATTATGTCTAGGTAGATTAGATCGACTAGTACCGTATTGCGTGGCTATCATATCTTTTCTAGGGCTATTATATATTTTTGGATAGCTATTTGCATTAAAACTAGTTTTTGTAACTTTGTTGCCTTTTGCACCGCGATAAGTTAAATTAGGCGTTAACCCTACAGTCGCTGTATTAGTGTGTACGGCCTTCTCTGTTAACGCTGAAACCATTGGATAAGCATAACCTATGTTATCATATGATGTGTTTTGCGGATTTCTACTAGCAGTATCTGTAGGTACAATAGCTTTGCTTATTGCTATTTTTGACCCAATATCGGCTTCATCAATATCTTCTAGTTCTGATTCATCTTCAAATTCAGCATCTAACTGAAGAGGGTCTCCTACAGAATGAGTACTCCCACGATGTCCATTTTTAAGACTGTCATATGCACTAAAACCTCCGATAGGTCCAAAAAATATTTCATATAAATTACTATGCTTTCCCATCTGAACCTTGATAAGACCTGCCTGATATATAGCTACCTAGAGTCCCTTGCTTAGAGATTTCAGCGGATGTTTGAGATGGTGACACTAAACCTCCCATCCCAGTTCCAAACTCTACATTATAATCTTGATTTGGCAACTCCCCTTCATAAACTGGTTGATCAGCAGCATTAACACTACCTGGGCCTGGAGATGCCAAATTAGGGACATATGGTGAAGCCGGTAATCCACCGCCTCCTGTTTCTACATCTTCTAAATTTGGAACAGGATTTTGAGTTGTTCCTTTAAAATCTCTGTCGTATGAATTAATCCCATGGCCGTTAAGAACTATTCCATCTAACGCTAATTCTTGGTATAGTTTTTTTCTTTCTTCGTCTGTTACTACTCCTAAATGTATAGGTGAATTAGGAAAGGCTGCTTTAATATTAACATCGTTTCTTGTTCCTTTTGCTTTTGGAACAACTAAGTTTGCATTTACAATTGTATGTCTTTGTTCAGCCATATTATTTACCTACCTTCTTAGACAGTCTTTTAATCATGACTTTTTTCATTTCTTTCAAGACATTAAAATTTCTTGACTCTTTTGATTCTTTCTCTTTAAGTTTTTTTAAAAGTCTTAACTCTTTAAGCAATTTTTGCTTTTGTTGAAGTGCTGACTCTTTTAACTCTTTATTTATTCTTTGTTTTTCTTCATTAATCATTTTTTTGATTAACCCAGGTGTTAATTTAACAACTTTTTTCATCTCGATGGCCTCCGATTAACTTAAATAATTATTTGGTAAAAATATATTTTTAAAAATTATTTTCTAATTGAGGGCGCAAACGCCAAATTAGCCCATTTTGATGATGCTTCTCCAAACAAAGACTCTGGTGATTGTTGATCTACAATTTTTGCAGCCTGATCACCGCCTGACATTATACTAGGACCAGAAGGTCTGGATCCTTCCTTTTGTTCTTGTAATGTTGTCATTGCAGTATCTGCTAAAATATCTGCCATTATCGGATCATTAGTAATTTTGTTTGCTCTTTTTTTAGCTTTTTCACTTACACTAAAAGATTGATTAGCATTATCAATTCCCATTGTTATGCTATCCAAATAAGATGATCTTTTTGCAGAGTTTCCTTTCACCCTAGAAGTTGTCTGCGTAGGCATACTAATATTTCGTTCAACTAAATTTCTATTTTTAGTCTCATTTTTTTCATAAGCTTCGTGGAGTGCTCCTTTAAGTTCTCTTTTTTCACTTAAAGTTGATTGATTATTTCCTACTAAACCTTCTGCCAAAATTTCTATTAGACACTCTTTAACAATTCCTTTTAGTGCTTTTTTTGTTTTGTTGTTCATTACCACCTCAAGATTTCATTAAACATTCTATCTATTTTATCTGTTTGGTTAAAAATTTTATCTAATTCTCTTCTCTTAATCTTATGCTCTTTTAACATAAAAGCTCCTGGTGTTGATGGTTCAGATACCATATCAAAACAAATTAATTGAAAATCATCTTGAACATATTGATGACCGTCTTTTGACACAGTAGAGCCTACGCCTCTAGAAGATATTCCTAGGGTCACACCGCTCTCAATTAAAGACTGAATAATTTTTCCGCTAGGGGTATCTAATATTTCAATTCTTCCATACACATCATCACCTTTCATATATGCTTCTCTTACAATATGCGAAGCATTTTTAAGTTCAATAACAGATGAGTCAGGATGATCACATTCTCCTAATGCCCTATTTTCTCTAATAAGCTTTTGATAGTTCATAATTTCTCTTTCAAGTATAGTTCTAGGATATACCCTACCATTTTGATTGAGTGTATTTGCCCTTTGAATGATTCCTGATAACATAATTTTTCCATTATATTTTGATCTAGACTCTTTAATTATTTCTTTAGAGCACGTAATAGGTGTCCAATCTCTTAAAACTTTTAAATCTACTGACATTTTATAACTCCTTTTCTATTTCATTAATCATTTTTGTTAGTGTTAAAAACTTAATAATAGAACTGTCATTAACATCTGTGTGTGAAAGTTCATTAATTTTATTTTTAACACTATCTACTTTTGAAAGCAAATATTTGTTTTCTGACATGTCTTCAAATCTCTCTAAGATAGCTAGCGACTCTTTCTTTTTTTGTAAGAAAAAGTTATTAAGATCTGTCTTTTTCTTGGAAGATAAAAAAACATAGTTTTCAATTATAGTTTTTTGATCTTTGTTTAGTTCTTCACCATACTTTTTATTAAACTTTTCATTAAGAATTTTTAATACTAGCTTATCAGAATGAGATGCATTAATATTTTTATTTTCTACAAATAAATTACTTTTTTCTTTAAGTAAAAGCTCACCTAATCGAGTTTCAAAATCAACTAATTTTTTTATGTCTTTGTCTTCTTTTCTCCATTCGTTTAGTGTCATTTGCACCAACCCTAACTCTCTATAATTAGAGATATTTTTATAGAAAAAGTCTTTTCCAATAGTATAGTTTATTTCTCTCAATAAGGAAGATTTTTCTTTTTTTAACTTATCATGATCAAGTTTTTTTGCAGCAATTTTTGCTTCATTTAAAATAGATGCAACTGTGTGTGTATTAGTTATTGTTGAGTTTGCCAAAGCATTAAACAGTCTAAACTCCTTATAAAGTTCTGTACCTTTTTTAAAGTTTTTTTCAATTATCTTTGTTGCTTTTTTTGCTTGACTTTTGTTGCCTTCAATTAAGGAAGTAGCTATATGATTAAGTAATAATTCATAAACTATACCAATGTTTCTCTTTTTGTTGTGCTTGTTAATCGTCATTTTTACTTTTTCCATCCTCTTCTGATGAATTATTCTCAGAAATTAAAATTGAATTTGAACTAGCTGTTCTTCCATAAGTATTATCAAATCTTTGTAATGTCGACTTAATTGTGTCATTCAATGATGCATTTATAGAAATTTGTTCGTCTAAATATTGATCGATATTAAAATCTTCCTCGGAAAGCAAATCTTTACTCGAAGGAATTTTTGGTGATTTAGATAAGTTTTTAATACTGTTATCATAAGCTAGCTTTTGCATACCTGCATTGGCAAGATCATCTCTTTTTCTAGCTTTAAGAGACGAATTAGTACCTGTTGTATTAAATTTTTTATTTGAACGTTCAATGTTGTCTTCTTTTTTATCGTCATCATCATCAATATTTTCTAAACTTAATTCAATTAATTTTTGAACTCTTATAGGGTATGTATCATCTTCGACACTTTGTTGTTCTGATAGTGCACCTAAGTCAATACCACCTGCACCTAATTCAACATTACCACCATCAAATTGGGGCGGCGCTGCCATAGGGTTTTCTGGCCCATCAGGTTGTACGATTTGTGTTGCTTCAATCTCTAAGTCGTTAATTTTATCACTTCTTAAGCCATGTGCAATCGATTCAATTTCTTCATCAGAAAGTCTTAGAATATTTTTTTGTACCCATGTCCTATCTACCAACCCAGCAGTTTGCAAGGCTTTTGCTGCAGTATCAAATCTACCACCATAAAGTTCTAATTTTTGTTGCTGAGCAATTGTTGATGGGTTTGAAAGCATTAATTTAAAGTCTAAAAGATCTTCATCGCTAAAGCCATTACAATACAAATGTACAATTGCAATTTTATTCATTTCGGAAAGGACTGTTCTCTGTATTCTCGCAATTGTCCTACTAAATCGAATATCTTCTTGTGAAAGTGTTGCTTTTGCACCTAAACCTTCATCATAACCTAGGTATGCCTTAGGAATTTTAAGAGCTGCGAATAGCTTTTTCTGAATATATTCTACGTCTTGCGTTTCTCCCGCGATGGTGTCTCCTGCGATCGGATCGATTTTTGTTCCACTATCACCGCCTCTAACTGGAATAAAATAGTCTTCGTCGACTGATAAAGGATTGTATCTTAGGTCGACTCTTCCTGTCTGCTTATCAACAATTGATGATCTTTTTAACGATGATTGTGCTTGCTCCATATAATTTGCAACTTCTTCAGGAGGAACGTTTCCAACGTCAATATAGAAAACTTTTCTACCTGGTGCCCTAACAATTCTATGAACTAACATTGCGTCTTCTAGAAGTATCATTTGTCTCCAAATTCTTCTAGCCGGCTCCAGGACTGAACTTCCATAAGGCAAAAAAGCATCATTTGCTAAAAGTCTCATATGAGACACTTGCCAATTTTCTAAAACTTGATTTCCTTGTGTTACCCATCTAAATCGAACTGCCATTGGGTCATTAGGATCAAATCCTTCTTCTCTTTCTACCTCTGATATAGGTAAAGGATATGCGTTAATTACACCATGTTTTGGATGTACATCGTTAAATAAGAAGCAGTCCCCATATTTAACTAAATTTCTAACCCAAGATGACATGTTAAATTCAACGTTAAGTGTGTCATAAAATAATTCGTTCAGTAGCTCTTTAATTTTAGGATTGTCTGAATAAATATGTAGGGTTTTTCCGGCCTCATCAGCTGACACTGATTCTTCAGAATATATATCTAAAGCACTCGCGATTTCAGGTGTATATTCCATTTCAGAAAAATCAGAATATCTTGCCATTCTATCGTAAGTACCATACGCTGACATTGCATTACTATACACTTGTGATTGATTTTTTCTAAACTGCTCAAAAGCAGAAGATGTATAGTTTTTATCAGTATTTTTTAAAACGTTTCTTTTTACAACCGGTCCACTTCTAAAAAGCCTAGTCAGTCTCTTAAACAAGTTTCTTTCATTTTGTGCCATATATATTCCTTAACTTAAAGAAGCCATTTATTATCATTAATACTTTGTTTTTGTTTGGTAGATGCTCCTCCAAAGTATCTTTTAGAAGAGTCTCTGTTTTGCTTCTGATTACCAGTATACACTGAAACTGGAGAAATTATATTTTCTGATGTTTCTGTATAGGGATTGACTCTTTTTGACATTGCGTTTAACATTGCTTCGTTTATTGCCTTTGAATTTTTACTATAGTCAGATGATGCATCAAAAAGCCATGTACCAATAGCTAAGCTCATTACTAAATCGTCATTATAGCCTCTTCTTGCAGAAGCTCGTCCATCATTACCTACTGCAAAAACTTTTAATTCTTCATAAAATCTAGATGAGTATGTTTTTAACTGTTTATTTCTTAAAACTTCTTCAAGTTTTGCCAATACAGTACCTCTAGTTTTACCATTAGTGTTAAAACCAGCTACATCAGGTGTTTGTTGTGGAACATAATCACCAATATATACACCTTTTCTTTTTCGATAATAAAGTCTAGGATATTTTAATTCTTGCAATTTTAATATTGTTGCATACCCATAGCTATTATTTTCAGGGCATACAAGAGCTTTGTTATATTTTATACCGTATGTATTTATTAATTCTGCAAAAGTATCTGGCCGTATTTTTCCTTTATATTCAGCAACAACTTCCGATTCATTAACGTCTATAACGTGAAAAGTGGAATAGTCTTTTGCATCACCCCTAGATACATCAGCTGATATTACATATTCATGTTCACTTAAAGGTTGTTTCCAGATCCATACATTGTTATCTGTGCCTTCTCTCATAATAGGCTTAGTAACTAAGGAACCAACCCACTCAAGTGTCCCTGTGTCTAAATATGTCTCTCCAGAGATGGCAAAATCACATAGATACTCTTGGGCGATTTGCCTCTTAGATAGGTTTGCCGTCGTTCGCTTAAACCAGTCCTCACCTCTTTCTGGGTGCACATCCCACATAAGTTTAATTGGATTAAATTCATTAAGTCCAGCTTCAGCTTCTGTATAAAGTTTATGATATTGTCCACCTACTCCGTTAGGTGTCGATAAAATAACAACCCGGCCACCAGTAGAAATAGTAGGATAGATACCGGTCCAAATTGTATCAAAGTTTCTAACAAATGCAGCCTCATCAATAATCAATAAAGAAAGTGCTTCAGAACGACCTGCATCGTCTGAAGTTGGAATTGCTTTAATTTGTGATCCGTGACTAAACATTATTTCTTGCTTATTATTTGAGACTATTTCTGGTAGAAGCAACCACTTTGGCAAGGATCGGATCATTGTTTTTACTTTAATAATAAAGTTTTGGGCAACTTTAAGCTTTGTAGCAATCACAAGGATGTTTTTTTCTTTTTTAAAAATTGCCATCCAGACAGAATAAGCAGCAGTTAGCGTAGATATACCTAACTGTCTTGATTTAAGAATAATATTAAATCTATGCTCATTAAATTCATCTACGCAATCTTCTTGAAAAGGATACATTTCAAACGGAATAAGACCTTTGACTGGGTGCTGTATTTTTAAATAGTTTTTAAAAAAATAATTTGGATTTTTTCCGCATTGAATAATTTCTTTAACTTGTGCTTGTTTTGAAAGCCTGGCCATTTAGCTCACCTCAAAATAAGCTCTTCTATAAATGTATGCCTGCCTTGTTTCTGCATAGTGATTAATCATTTGAACATCTGTCGTTCTTTTGTTTTTGTCTTCTTTTGTCTTAAGTGCTCTACCAGCATATTCTTTTTTCTTAAATCTATCTTTAAGATTTTTCATATAAGCATTAATATGACTATTGAGTTCATCCTCTGTTTGCTGAATTACTTGGTGCTGATGACCGTGAGGCCCTAAATTGACAATACACAAACTAGTTACACAAAGCATATCACCTTGTAAGTTAGACTTAGTTGCAACTGAATTTACAGTCCCCGTACCTCCTTTAGAATAACCTCCGTATCTAGGATTACCTCCTTGTTCAACAGAGCTATATCCTGTTTGAGTTGCTGGTTTTCCAAATGTATCGTTAATTAAGTTTCCTAGAATATTAACTTCTTCAAAACTAAGTGACATATTATTTCTCCTTCTTGTTATAAAGTTTATTTCTTATAGATATATAACTATCTATTTCTTTTTTATTAGTACGCCAACCATTTTTCCATTCATTTTTTCTACTTTCTATAAAACTTAAATAGCATTCATGGCAGCATTGGTATAGTTTTTCTTTATTAAAATCTTCTAAAGTCAAAAGTGGATAGTTGCATAAATTGCAATAAAAGTTTTCTTTAATATGTTTTCCTATTATTTTAATCTTAGGGCTGATAAACATATGAGTCGACTCCTTTTTTAATAATGTCAATATTGTTATCAACAATATCTTTGATCTCATCAATATGTGATATAATAACAATATTTTTAAACCATTTTTTAAGTGATTGTAATAGTTTACCACAAGCTTCTAGATTTGTTTCATCCAAAGCACCAAAACCTTCATCAATCATTAACATACTAGTCTTTGGCAATGACGATACATTAATCAATGCAACTCTAATTGCTAAAGATGACATCATTTTTTCCATCCCGGATCCTAGCTCAACAATACGCCTACTATCTCCATAGTTAATATAAATATCCATTGAATTACTTTCTAAATCTGCTTCTAATTCAACTGTAAATCCTACAACACCTTTAAGAATTTTAGATATTTCTGCATTAATTTGCGGAAGCATAGAGTGTATAATTTGTACCGGGATACCCTTGTTTGACGTTGCTTGTAAAAATAAATCATAAGCCCTCAAAGACTTGCTTATCTTTTCAAACTCCTCTTTTTGTTTTACTAGCATATCTCTTTCGGCTTTTTCTTTTGCTAGTTTTGTAATGAGAGAAGTTCTATTTTTATCTAGATTTTTAATATCGTTGTTTGTCGATTTAATCTTTTTCTCAAGCAATAATTGGCTGTCGTTTGAGTCCTGATTGTCAAACATTTCCTTTAAATCTTTATATGTCGTTTCTAATTCCGGAATCAACGGGCGAGTATTCTCAATATCTTTTTCATGGCTGTTAATTTTAATTAGTATGTTAGATATTGAAGAGACTAGATGTGATTTTCTTTGCACTATAGCATTATACTTATCTAATTGTATATCGTAGTCTTCTTTTCCTAGCTTTTTAAATGCAGTCTTAAGGTCATCTACTTTTATTTTAAGCGCAGTTACTTTGTCTCGCTGCCTATCAAGCTTTTTTTTGTTTGAATGTGATTCTTTTATAAATTTACATGTTGGAAAACTATCTCCGCAAGGTACTTCACTAAGTTTTTCAACTGATTTTTCTATTGTCAAGAGCTCTTTTCTTTCGTATTTTAAATCACTCTGCATTTCAGACAAAAGTCGATTTATTTCTTTTTGTGCATCTCGTTTTTGTTTAATATCATCAACATCAAAGTTTGATAAAAATAAATCTACTTTTTCAATTTTTTGTTCCACTTCAAATATTTCGTCTTTGAGATTGTCTCTTAATGACTCTGATTCTTGAATGTGTTTTAAACTTTTTTGCCATTTTGACTTGGCTACCTCTACCTCGCGGAGAGTAATGTAGCTATTATCTGTGTTTGAATGTAGTTCTTTTACATAAGTCTCATAGTCTTTTTTAAGTTTAGTGATGCTTTGCTCTTCTAGTTTAATTAATGCCTTAACTGATGTGATGCTGTTTTCTTTTATACTTATCTGTTTAACCCAATCGCCCTTATTAATGGAAGCTGCTTGTTGCTTTAAATTAGCGCTTTCTTTTTTTGCAAACTCATTCATTGCATCAAAAACAGTTAGATCTAAAAAATTTGTAAGTATTGCTTTACGTGCTGTTGCTTTTTCTTTAATAAAGCTATTCATATCACCTTGACTGGCAAGTGATGTCATTGAAAATTCTTCTGATGTACCTAGCATTCCTCTAATAATCTTTTCAGTTTCTCTACGTTGCTCTTCAGTTAGATCTTCAATGACCTCACCAGACTTGTCTAGACGATAAAACTTAAGTGTTGTGGGTGCCCATATGTTTTTCTTAGTTTGCTTTTTAATTGTCTGCCTAACAATTCGATAAGGTATATTATTAACAGATATATCTAGCTCAGCTTTGCATGAATTTTTTCTAGTATTGATCAAGTGTATATTTTTAATTGCACCTCTGTCTGATGTATTAAACAAGGCGTATGCTATTGTCCCAATAATTGATGATTTACCTCTTGCATTCCTACCAAAGATCCCGGTTATCCCAGGAAGATTTTCAAAATTAATATAGTTGCTATCAGTGTAAGAAAAACAATTATCAAATTTTATGCTGTTAATAGACCATCTAACGTTTCGTAAGTCTGTATCAGAATGAGATATTTCAGAAAGACTTCTGTCAACAAGATCGTCTAGTTTGTCTAGATCATCTTTGAGAAGATGATTTCCATTGTAATATTCTCTTATAAGTTCTTTGTGCTTTTCAGGACTTCTAAGGTCAATTGACATTCCGCCCGTAGTGTTTGTTTCAATTTTACCTGAATCAAATTTTGAGTCGACTTTAAAAACAACTTCTGACGCTGCTTTTTGTTTTGTCAAAATTTTTTGTAATCTTCTTGCATCAGCTTGGCTTATGTAATTATCAGCCTTAATTCTAAACCTAGATAGATTAGGATATTCTCTACACTTATTCACTGTTCTTTGTACATCTCCTTGCCAGTCAACAGTTACAAAATGATACTGATTTTCAACAGGGTAAAAATTACAGGTAAAGTCGTCAGGACTCTGGATGTCCCATAACAAAAAGCCTTTTTCGCTATCTTCTCCAAAGTTTTGCTGAATTGTAGAACCACAATAGGCAATTGTACCTTTCTTATTTAGAAACTGTCTTTTATGTATATCGCCTAAGAGGGCAAAATCATATGACTTAAATAAGTCCAATGTTGACTCGCCTTCAAGTTGCCAATCAACATCAGTAAGACTACCTCTAACAGCGCCGTGATAGAGTGCAATGCTAACTTTATCTTTGCTAGGCTTAGCCCTGTGAAAATTTTCTTCATCAAAGCAAGATAAAACACACCATTCAAACCCAGGAGCAAACTCATATGTTCCTGAATTTTTGTATAAGAATATATTTGGATTATCCAATGCTTCTACAATAGGTGTAATAGCATCTTGCCTGTCCTTGTTGAGGATTAGGCCGTCGTGGTTCCCGAGAATGACATGTGTTGGTGCTATTTTAGCCAGACCATTAAACCACCAGCAAAGATTTTCAATTAACTCTGGGGATATCCCTTGTGTTTTAGAATGTACAATATCGCCGCCTACATAGATAATGTCTGGGTTTAGCTCTTCTGCCTGTTTAAACAGATCTTTGAAGGCTAAGACATACTCTTGATGTCTAGACAATCCTCTCCAATGTACGTCGGCAATATGTAGTATTTTCATGATGTTTTAGCTCCTCGAGTCATTTTAACAACTGTATCTCTTTTATCAAACTGAAATGTTTGTTGTACACCTGGTAATAATACCCAGCATCTTTTAGAAATACAAGTTTTTGGTTTGGGAGCATATCCATCCGTCATAATGATATAACCGTCATATTCAGAGCTTACTTTTCTAAAGTGATCTTCAACAACATCAAAGTCTGTACCACCACTTCGAGTTCGATATGCCTTAGTAATTTTTTTATTTTTAGTCCATCTATGCTTGCTATCTTCATCAACAGTACAATCAAAGTGATACACAGTAAAGTTAACACGAGAAACTAAGTCATTTAGTGAACTAAAGAAATCTTGAAGCGAGACATCATCGACAGAACCAGACTGATCGATATAGATAGCGATGTTTGATGTGTACTTTGTTTTTCTACCCGGGTGAATATAAGGATACTTCCTATTGATCTTTTTAAAAGATCGAGTCCTGTTAGCTTTTTGTTTAGTACCACAAAAATATCTTAAAACTGCCTTCCAATTAATTTCATCAGCAAATGAGGCAATAATTTCTTGACGTATTGCACTACTTACACTTCCCCAGTTTTTTGATCGATCACACCGTTGCGCTGCTTTTTTGACAATATCCTTAATTTTAGCGTCGACCATTGCCTTGTCACCTGGAGATGATGAATCATCATTAAAGTGATAATCAAATCCTGCACATGTACCTTTTCCGGGTTTTTTGCCGTTATTACCATCTTTTGAACCATCACCGTCACCAATGTCATTACCACTGCAATCGCCATCGCCCGATCCAAAAAGGTCTTCTAAACTAGGCGGTGCAAACATTTCCTCAATTAGTTCTTGATTTTCATCAGAGGACATAATTATTTCCATGTACCACTCAGACGATTTTCCCTTAGGGAGTGAAGCAATAAAATCTGATAATTGTTGTGCTTTTTCAGGTGCATAAGAATTTTCAATTTCAATACATCGCTCACCAGGAATTAGACCACCATCAGGCAATTCTGATTTAGGAATTGTTGAATTGATTGCCAAATCTGTTGCGATGTTCCACATTAAATGAGGATCCTGCTTTCTAGATGTAACATGCTGATATATCAAATGGTAACATTCATGTTTTAACAAACCAAATACTTTTTTAGTAGTTAGGCTTGATAAAAACTTTGGGTTCCAATAAAGAACAATGTCACCATTTGCGCAAGACACACCTGCTGTAGGTATTGAGTATGTCATTTCTTTGCGCATACACCTAACAATATGTGAAAAGAAAGGTTCATGTAAAAGAAATTTAAGCAATATTGCATCGAAATCTTTTTGATTATTTAATTCAATTTCATTATTTTCGGTAATGTTTTCCATATAACCTCCTTGGTTGTTAATATTATATACATAATAAAGATAGGTTACACTTTGGTTCCGTTTGCACCATTAACAGCATTTACAAATTTGTCGCCAAGGAACTTGTGAAACTTTTTGATATTTTCTAAGTTTTTGTTTTCCATCACCATGTTCATAAAATTAACTAACATCTCTTCAGAACAAGCACAAACAAAGTTACATGCTCTTTCAATTTGTGTTATTGCGATATCGTTATCTTTTGTATATCTTGCAATTAATCCTAATAAGTCATTTTTCTTATCTGTAGATAGTTTATCAATTTTAGACTTAGTAGCTGAGCCGGGTGTGTATCTATCAAATACATCTAATGCACCAAAATTTGACTTATATTTTCTAATGAACTCATTAAATGCAATTGTTGTTTCAGCACCAATAAAACCTAATGACATTGAGTATTGAAGATCTCTGATTGCTGAGTCATCGATATCAGTAGTCTCTGATGGTGTGATATTAGCATGCTTAAATGCAGCATCTAAGCGTGCCCAGGAAGCTGGATTAGGGTATACCTTACCTGGTTCGAATTGGCCTTCATGTCTAAGCTTTGCTGGGTATTTTGTGATAAATTCAACAATGATAGGATCGATATTTCCTATTGTTCCTGCCCAGTCTAACCAGTCGTTAGTTGTAGGCTCTAAACCAATTGACCAAAAACGTCGAAGAAGTGCAGGATCCATATCTGAAACTTGGTAATCAGATCCTTCATTAATTGCTGCATAAACCCGTGTTTCAGGATGTAATTTATGACCATTGAGCTCTCTATCAAGTACAATTTGGAAAGCGCATTGTTGCACTTCAATTGTTGCGCGATTAAGCTCGTCAAAGAATAGAATTAAAGGTTCATTGCATGCTCGAATAAACCAGTCAACAGGTGCAAATCTTGTGGTGCCGTCAACCAATTCAGGCAAACCAATTAAGTCGCCTTCAGTCATATATGATAAGCGTCGATCAACAACTTCCATATTAAGTCTTTTGCCAACTTGGTGAACAATATGAGACTTACCAATGCCCGTAGGTCCTTTTGCCAAAACTGCAATATCTGGCGGTAAGTTTGAAATTACTTGTACGAAGGTTTTAATATCCATTATATCTCCTGGATGATTAGGTTATGGTTATATTATACTTTATTATTTATACTGTTACACTTTTGATTAGAGCCTTAATTTCACTTACCTTTTTGTCAACTTGTTTAGGTGTGACTTCATATACAAAGTTCGGGTCTTCAGGCCAACCAGGTGGTAAAGGCTCATATTTGTCTGTTGTCAAAGTACCTGCAATTAGAACTTTATAATTACTACTAGTTCTAGATTTTTTTTGTATGGAATACTGAAAGAAGTGAAAAGTTCCATCGTCTTTAAGATGTTCTTGGAATGAACAATAATAATATTTTCCGTCTTTACCTTGATAGAGGCCTTCGTTTGACTTAGCGCTTTTATTATAAACACCATTATGGATAAACTTTTCACCAGAACGAGGATGTAAATTCATATTCCATCCTATTGATTTAAGAAAGTAAAAGAGATCTTCGTTATGAGGTCTTCCAATGAAGGCCGGATTGCTGAGTATGACAGACATTGCTATTATTCCTTGGTTGGATGTTGTTGTTGCAGTGTTATTATAAACTACTGGAGACTGTGTTACATTATTTACAAACTGCTAGTGACTTTGCGTAATGCCAATGATTACCTGATGGTGACATAACAAGAAATAGGGTTCTATCATAATGCACAGCGTGACTACCTGTTCCATTATAGCTTTCGTCTACATCTTCACTAACAATAATGCCATAAGATTGTTCTGATACATTTCTATGTGATATCAATACAAGGTCACCAATTTTATGGTTCCATTTAATTCCACGAGTCTTAGGTTCTGATGACATATGTTTACGTGCTTTCTTTTTGGCATTTTTAATTTGTGCTGACTTGCTTATTGCTGGTTGCGATTCTGGTGAATTTTTAGCTTCTTCACGAATTGCTTTCTTAATATCATTAAGTGTCTTAGGTGTATTGTCAGAATTATCTTCTGTGATTGTTTGGTTTTGAAGCTGTTGTTCTATCTCAACAGCATTTTGTTCTCTAAGTTTAGCCTTGATTTTGCTCAATTCTTTTCTATTGATTTTTCTTCCCATAAATCCTCCTTGCCTTTATATTATACACAATAAACGGCAAAGTTACATTTTTAGTAGTTTTTCCATCTTATCAGGCTGCATGTGTGCTATTATATTTTTTATATAATCACTACTTATCATTTGATTAACTTTTGAAAAATCAAAATCACAATCTGCAGCCATTACAATTCTTCCTGACCTACCGTTTCCATCGCAAAATGGATGTACATATTCATAAAGTAAATGTCTTATCCACGGATTATCTATAAAGTTATGTGTTGCTTTAAGATAGCTATCTATTGTGTTAGGTTCGGGATATGAAACAGACGCACGGGAACTATGAGAAAAGTTTCTAAATTCGCCTGGTGCACCTCGTTCTAAGACATTAGGATGAAAGCATTTATGAATTTTATTAACTTTGTAATTGTTGTCTATTGGCATACATACACTTGCCATAACTAAACCGTCAATCTGTGATTTAATATGTGGGTTTTTAGTTATAAACTCGCTAGGTAGTCCAGCCATTAAATGTTTTGCGGCATCAAAGCATTCATCATATGAAAGATTATAAAATTCTATCTGATTTGTCCGGTGCAAAAAATCAGCTATGTCATGTGCAAAGTTTTTTTGACAATCATTTTCACCGTAAACATGATGTGCTTTTTTGTTCATTTTTTTGGCAAATTTTTTATAATGCTTATTTTTGAGACCACCTTCTATCTCACCCATTGTATTATCATTATCTAAAAAAATAGAAGCCAATGTTTCACCAATTAATCTACCGTACTCAACGTCTGTAGGGAAATGTACAGCATTTTCTAATCTGGTTTGACCAATCAATCCTGCTAGGGTTTGTAAGTCGTTTTTAATTTCAGGAATTTGGGAAGATAAAACATCACATAAAAAATATGCGATTGTTGTATGACCGCTTGGAAAGCTAGGTGATTTCTTATATTTAATCTGAGTGCTGTCTTGACTGTCAAAGTAGTGTAACGGTCTAGGTCTATTATTGTCATATTTTAACTTTAAAACGATTGAGTCGACATCATCAAGTATGCCAGATATCTTTTTCCAATCAATATTCTTGTAGCCGTTTTCCTTGCAATACGTTTTAAATATATCTTCTACGGATTCATCACTTTGTCTAAGAAAACTAGTTGTCATACTAGGCGTATTATAGCAACGTACTACTTCTTTCATATCATTCTGAAACCTTTGTGTACCTTCCTTAGGGTAATTAATTTTAGGTATTTTATCAAAACAAGACATGTCAAAGTATCTGCATCTTCTGGCCATTCTTTTTGCATGTGATACATCTATTTCATTTTTTGTTTCTTTAAATAGTCCTTGTATAGATTTCATTAAAACTCGTCATCATAAAAATCATAATCTAGAGAATGATACACTTCAGATATATCGTCAGATATTTGAGCAATTTTTGTTCTTTGCCAGTCATCTAATTCATATCCATCAGGGATCATTTGTAAAAGCTTTTGGGAATATTTTGCAACTTTATAAAGGGAGGGTTTTGCCATATAATTGTTATTCTTATATTCATGGCCATCTAATTGACCGTTGTCAATTTGACCACCTAAAGCACCCATAACAATATGTGTAATATCATCTTCTAAAAAGTCATGATCAGGTCGAGGATTTGGAAATCGCACTCCATGCTCCAAATGATCAGGAATAAAATCATTATCCAAATCGTTGTCACCACACGTCGGACATGATCCACAGCCACAATCACCTTCTTCAAGCATGCCTCCTCTAGAATAACCACATTCCATGCAATCACCTTCATATACTTCGGAACCACCGCATTGTCGGCATGTGTCATGCATGACAGCATTACCTTTCTTTACTCGTTGGATATCGTCATATCCTGTATCTCTATTCATATCTTTTACACGATTAACTAGCGTATCTTCACCAACGACTTTTGCCAACTCTTGTATTACTAGGCTTCTTATTTTTTGCTTATTTAGTCTGGACATATTATCTCCTAAAATATTGATCCTGAATATATATTCTCTAATAAATATGTTATTCTATCAGATATTTCATAATTCTTAGCTGTCTGAATTAAATAATTTGCTTCTTTCTTCGACATGTCGCCTATATCTGTCATTTTATTTTGTGTTATTTTTACATCTATACCATACTCAGATAATTTTTTTGCTATTTTTAACTCTTTTTGATGTGCATCCGGATCCATACCTAGTACAACACTAGACTTTTCTTTTACTATTCTTTTAAATAGATAATGGCTTTCGTCTATCCAGCTTCCAAGCATCGGAATTGAATTGTCGCCTGCTTTTATCGAATCAAACACACCTTCAACAAGTATTACCGGCTTTTTCCAGTCAATTAAATATTCGTTAAATATGACATCGCTTCTACTTGCATTACAGTTTTTGTATTTTCTTTTTTGAGCCTCGTCATATGTTCTGGTCAAATAATAGTTAAGTTTCATATTGTCACAGAATGACGGAAATATAACTCTGTTGGAATATTCGTATTCGTTACTTATTCCTATTTTAAACTTTAAAAGATCATCTGTGCTTAATCCTCGTGACTCTAAATACCTTCTTGCAATACTACCTTGGCGCGTAGTATTGTCGTATAGCAGTGCAAAGTCATCTGGTAGCTTAACTATTTTTTCTTCTACATCTTTTTCAATTAAGTCGACTATTCCAAAAGCTGACGTTAATTTATTGGCTAGCGCTTTGTTTTGAGTGTATCGATTTACAAAAGAAGCAATGTTCTTTCCTTTCGTTTCACATACCCAACAGTGATATATTCCTTTATCTAGACAAATAGATAGTTTTCTTTTCTTCGAACTGCTTTTACTATCTTGTTTGCAAGATGGGCACACAACTGATATGTTTTTACCACTGTTTGCCAATGAAGATTCTCCAAAGGCTGCTTCCAATAGATCGATTTTTTCTTGTGTAGTTACAATATCCATACAGGTATTGTATTATTATGTTTATAAATTTTCAATTAAAAATGACTTGCCTATTACATAGGCATCTGCCATATCATATGCTTCTGCACAAATTCTTGTTTTACCTTTATTAGGGCCCGATTTTAATACCTTGGTAGGCCAATTAATACTAGGGTTGTCATTGGATACCCACTCTAAAACTTGCTGCTTTGTATTTTTTTGTTTATTTTTCTTATCTATTTTTAAACCAATCGACTTTCTAGCTGAGTTCACATTAATTGCATTAACAGGTACAGACAATACTTCATAACAAATCCAGCGAACTACACCGTTAAACTGTGCCAATGTCATTAGAGTTTTTGCAGAACTTAGCCCAGGACGAAATGCTTGAAGATTTTCTTCAACGGCAACGTGGGTGATGCCATATTTCTTTTTAACTTCTATTATCCTAGATTTAACATAGGAAGCTTTTTCAAACAGCCCTTTATGTTTACTTAAGTTTATTTGTCCAATGTCTACAAGTTTATTCTCGTTAAAAATACAATAACCAGTGCAGCTAGTAGATATATCTAATGCCAGTAACAATTAAAAATCCTCTTTTAGTCTTATAACAAACTCGTCTTCTTCTGTTTTAAAAACAGGTTGTGAAAAGTTTGCCTTCATAATAATATTAAGGTTATTGTCATGAATGTTAACTGTGGTGATGTATATAGAGGATAAATCTTCATCATTAGCGGCCGTTGATGGCTGTACAATCGTAAACGTAGGATTGGAAGAAGAGTTAAACATTTCAGAGAAAACAGGAATATCTAAAATCATTGTGTGTAAGTTTTGCTCACCTTTAAATTTTACATCTAACATGTCTTTTCCAAAATAAAATAAATGAGGAGACTTAATAATTGCAATTCCTTCATCGTAAAATAAATTACCAATATTGTTCCAATCTGCTTGCTTTGTCAAACAGTCTGCCCTATACAATCCTCCTCTTTCGTTATCTTTGATTGTTATCTTGACTTTGCCGTCTGATCCTGTCAAATCTTTTTCATACATTTCAAACGAACCTGGATGAATTTTATTGCCATAGTAAATATTTGATATATCGGTTATGACTATTTCGTTACTGCTTAGATCTCTAGTTCTTTGAGCAATGGTTAGAACAGATCCCGGGGAAACTCCTGGATTTTCAGGGCTAGCCCCTGCTATTTCCTCAAATATAGTCCCTTGTGAAGCTACTAATCCTGGGTATAGAGAAGAACTAGGAATAAGGTTTTCCAAGCTAATAATTGAGTAATCTTTTTTATTACTATAACGAAATTGATCATGTGTCCATTTTTCGCTAGCTGACATGGGAGAACTGCTTAAAGCAAAATAATTTGGCTTAAAAAGACCATTATCATTTGGCAATATTGTCATATTTCTTTTCTTTATAGAACCAGAGCTATAAACATACTGATCAGCTGTTATATCTTCAATTGTATTATTGATAATTTGAGGTACTAAATTAAAATGCCTAGGGCTTCTCCCATTAACGAATTCTCTGGTAAAATTTTCTAAATTAATCATTTTACCATTAACACCAAAAGAAAAAGACGAATTAAAAGGATCATCTGTGTAACTTGTAATTTTTTGAAAAGGTGTTACTAAAACTTCCCTTTCTGGTGTCTGCGGGTAGAAAAACGGAGGCACATAAAAAATTAAATTGTTAAAATTAGCTGGGCCGCTGTTTTTAACTGATTCCCTTTCGTTTTCAAAAAGAGAGTCAATAGATCTTAAAACTTTATTATATATTTTTAATTCATGTATTTCGGCATTGAGAGGGTGATTTAGCATTATCTCAGTAATTGCAGGATCTGAAATTGCACCATCAACATTTGGTAAAAAACCTTCACTTTCAGCTGAACTCGAGTTTAAAATATTAGCTTGAACTCCGTACGGTGCATTAAAGTAATTTCCTATAACGACACCTGGTGGTGATAAATCAGAATGAGCTGATAGAGAAGCAGAGTTAATGTGAAATGTTGTTTCATTATCATCTATAAATATAGAACCGGTACTATTATTAAATAAGTTTGACCATTGGATACAAACATGATGCCAATTGTTCTTGTGTAGTGAATTTGAAGATGTAAATATTAGATCTTGTGGGTAGTTTCCTGAAGGACTACTTAAACTAATATTTGAAGGTGCAATATCTGCGCTCTGACTAAGTTGTAATAATATCTTAAAATCAGTCGATTCATTATTTTCATTTTTATTTGAACCTGAGACAATTGATATTGCAATTGATGATGACATATGGAGGACTGTTCCAGCGTGATATATACCTTCACTAGTATATCTAGGATTAATCCAAAAATTAACACTAAATGAATCAGGTAAATTGTAAACTTCTTCAACATTTGGGTATATTAAAGCAGACCCACTAGGAATGGTATTACTATTAAAAAAGTTTAGTGTATGATAATTAGTATAAGTCATATGACAATTGTCATATCTAATTTGATGAAATGGCATTAAACTTTTTCTAACAATATTTTTAATTGTTCTATTTTTGTTAAAATTGACAGGTTGGTCAAATCTAAAAACGTCTATAGTTTTATCAAATTTATCAATTGTATCTTTTTGATTAACAGAATTTAAATAATCAAGCATGTATCCATATGACAATTGATTAACATTTGCAGCTTTGATTTTATCTTCAACTGTATACCCTGACTCTAATACTGGCGAATTTAAAGCCAGACTGTCACTCCAATTTTTCTTAAGCGCTTTAGATCTAAAAGGAGAAACATAATTAGATCCTGTTACACCTAGTCCTAGCGAAGAGGAAATAAAATGAGAATTTGGCTTAAGATTAAGCGTTATTGAATCAAAGTTATTGTTGTCAATTTTGACAAATGACATAAAAGCTCCTTTTTAATTAAAAGTCGAGCCTTACTCTAAATGTCAAATCTTTTTCATCATTTTTCTCGACCGGTCGACTTAGCTTAGCAACAGCCAGTAATTCTTCATTTGCATCATAAAGTCCGATTGTTGTTACAAAAGCAAAAGATTTTTCAATATTTTCTTGTCCAGTGTTAATAACTCTAACTCTTCCTTCACTATTAGTATAAGTGGGGTTTGAACTAAAGTTAAATTCATCAGCGGTAGCTCTACAGTATACTAGTGTTGAATTAATTTTTGTATTATTTTGAAAGGTTAAAGTCGTGTTAGATCCGGATCCAAATCTAGTAGAAGCAATGTGATCAATTACATCGTCCATGGACGCAGACGTTACAAAGTCTGGTATAAAAGATCCGGAAAAATTTGCATTTGTTGCACTGGAACCTACAGTTGCTATTGAACCGGTTATGATTTGATTACTAAAAACTTTTGACATGTCAAAAATCGCAATGCCTTGTTGATAAAACATCAAACCTACAGTTTCAGAAGTGTTTGCAGCATTGACAATATTTCCTACGTCTCCACCTGTAGCAGATCTTTCAATTGATGTTGCTGATCCTACGTCTGTAAAAATAGCAGATCCGGATGCAGGATTAACAGCAGTTATATTAATATTTTGAGGATTTGCCTCTGTTGAGTGTCCAGCTGAAGAACTTTGGAACATTTTAATTGCAAACGTCTCTCTTTTAATACCGTCTCGTACAAAAAGTCTTTTAAATGATATAAACAAAGCTTCATCTAGATTATCAGATCCATCAGATGCTGCATTAGAAAAAGGAGCACTAAACCTGCCATCAGCATTTCCTAAAAGCAATTGAGCATATTGCCTATAAACGTTGACCTTTTCTCTCATCATTGGTGAACTTTCTGAATATAATCTTTTTCCATTAATATCTGTACTGGTCTGTGATCCGGTTGCAGAAGTCCCCAAAGCATACAGACCGTAAGTCATATCAAACAATTCATTAGAAGTTTGTAATGTAAAATTTTGATCATAAACAGTTTGATAAATCGATGATGTTATTGCATTATCACCTGAGCTAGTTAAAAAAACTTGGTATTTTTTTCTAGTTGCAGAACCTGAAATGTCTTCTTCAACAAAGTCAACTAGTTGATTTAACACTGATTGCGTTGTTTTAATATCAGCGCTTGATATGGTTTTAAAAGTTGCCATTTATGTTGCCTCTAAATTATTGTATTTTTAATTCGAATGTTTTACTTAAACCTGAATTAATTCCTGTTACCTTTACATAAGTTCTAATGTCGCTTCCGCCTGAAGTACTATAAACATTAAACGTTGTATCTGTCATTTGTTTAACAGTTAGATCAATTACTGCCTGAGATGCAATATTGTTAGACCCGGGTCCTGCTCCAATTTCATAAACAGCAATATTGTCTGTATAAATTACATCAGGAGACTCACCATCGATTTGAAAAAAGATAGAATTAACCTCTACTCTAAAAGAGCTGTCTCTTAACTGATTATCTACATTAGGTGTACCTGCTGCAGGTTGCACTTCGATTGTCATCGTTTTGGTCTTATTAGTGCCCGTAGTATTTGTTCTGTTGTATGTAGGAACAGTTGCTCCTGCTGCTGTTACATCATCCGAACCAACCCTAATAGTCATATTTGGAAAATGTGTAACGTACTCATTATCTATACTTACAAGTTTATATTTAAGACCAAGACTTCCAACAGTCAATGCCTCTAAAACAGGTGTATTTTTTTCTATTTTTTCTTTTCCTACTGTTCTACCATACTGTTCGATTATTTCATAATCAACTTCATCATCGCCTAAGGCAAATTGAAAAACTTGAAAAGATCCATCGTTTCTAGAAAGTGCTCTTCTTCCTGCATCTGTTAAAACAGCATCAACAATAATATTGTTTGTACTATGATCTAAAAATCCCATATTGTATTTCTCCGATACGTATAAGTATATTTATTAAAATATTTTCGTAAATATTTTTACTTTTTTAATTAATTCCATATTGAAAGCTGATATTATTTCTAGAAAAATTCTCAGCCGGCTGTTTAACCTCAATCCCGCTTCCGCCGGGACTAGATCGATCAGCTAATTTAATTTTAATTATCTGATCTTTTTGGTTATCTACATTAATAATTTGAAGTTTGTAAGTAAATTTATCAGGATCGATTGCCAAAAAATTTAAGTTGTCTTCTCTGATCGATCCACCTTTACCATCTTGTTCATCAATTCTTGTTTTGAAAACCTGATAATATTCAGGATCAAAAAATATTTTCATATTTTTAAGTTTACTAGTTTTAATAGAGTCTAAAAAGGCGTCTTGGTTAATTAACATGTTAGGGTAAGGCTTAGGTGCATTTGGACCACTAATTATTTTTCTATCTACTTTATTAGTGTATCGATTTCTTTCAACTTGTACTTGTGCACTATAATTTGAACTTAGTGAATGTGCATCTACACAAGCAACAGCATAAATTGGTTTTTCTCCTTCATTATGACTTTTATCGATAAAAGAAAGTCGGGGGTATAACATTTTATATATATTCTTACTAATTGCAATTTCATTAGGTAAAGACTTAATCTCAGACCGGTCAAAATCATATTCTGCAATTAAAGTAAAAGGCTCTAATATGTCTAGTCTTTTAAATATTTGAAACTTAACAATATCTCTTTGTTTGTTAAGAGGAAATTGCCACCTAATTTTAGGCTTTAAAGTTTTAAAATCAAAAGTTGCACTAATTGCACCAGGAGGAGGGGGAGGAGTATTTTCTTCACAAAGTACAGTATCAGATATACCTTCCGAAGCAGCATATACAGTTGCCAACATAGACTGATTTAAAATACTATTAGTAATATTATCAGTACTTACCACAGTTTTAATTCTGCACACAGTTCTAATTTTATAAAAATATTTTTTACCATAAACCACGTCATAATCAACAAAAAATGTTTTATTATAATCTTCAATTAAAAACTTTCCTAAATATACAACACCTTCATTTGATAAAAGTTCATATTTTTCTACAAGATATCCTAAGAATTCTACACTAGGATATTGCGCTGCATCTTGCGCGCTTTTAATAGGCGTCATTTCTATTGCCGGTACTTGAAGTTGATAATCTAATTCGTTGTAAGTATTTGTTGGTGGAATTGATTTAATTAATTTATCATAAATAGATTTTGATAATGTCTCTAGACCTCTTAATTCATCTTGATATACATTGTCTGGAATTCTACAAGATTCTCTAATTACATCATGCATTAACAAATTATTAAGCTGAATTGAAAAAGTTTGTTTACCTAACGGATCGTTTTCATTTGTAACTACTGTTTCTTGATTTTTCCTATCAGAAAAATAGTTTAAATTTTGTGCTTTTAGTCCGGATAATGCATCAACAATAAGTTTTTTATCAGCGCCAAACAATCCACCTTTTTCTCTGAGCGTTTCAAAAAGTTTTTGTGCACCAGATTTAATTGAATCATTTGCATTTTTAGAATTAATAATTGTTTGCGCGCTTTCGAGCATAGAATATATTTTTTCTTCTTTTCCAGTGTCTATTAGTTCAAATCCGGTAAATATTTCGTTTGACATTGCACCTTCAACTAATATGTCATCAACAATTGCCGAAAGAACGTATCCTTTTTCTTTGCCAGGAATATCGACTAGATTTAAACTATTGTTGTAGATTTTTGGCTTTTTAAAAGAAACTTTAACTAGTCTAGGTTTTTTTTGTGTTTTTACTCTATAAAATATTTCATCAGAATTATCTATGTCTAAATTAACTAAGGTTTTTTCGCCTGGAATATCAGGTACTGATCTTTCATCAACAGTATAAAAGTTGTACTCAAATTCTACTTTAAGATTTTTTATTTCTGGAATATTAATTTTATCTAAAGGTCTAGATAAAAAAGATTTATGAATTTGACTATAGATTCCAGATGCGTTAAAACATTCGTCACTTACACTTGGAAAACCTGACTTCTTTTTTCCTGAATCATTATTTGAACTTTCCTTTCCATTTTTGTTATTTTGTGTACCCTTGTTTATACTCATTGATTATCCTTTGTTGGTATCAGCAGTTGCATACTTAAATTCTACTGATGACGATTCATCGTCTTTTTTATCTTTAGATTGAGGTTGTACTTGTGTTAAAAAATCACTAGGTAGTAATACAGCATTTACTGAATAATTATAAACCTCAGGAGAATTCTCAGACAAAGACTCAACATAACTATCAATTTTAACAGGAATAATAGAAGATCTTCTATCAAATATGTCTCCTAAAGTTTGTTGTATATAGTCTATTAACATTTCGTCTGTTATAATCTCACTAGTTATACTTGCTGAACTAGTTGATAAATTGCCTAAAGCAGCAATAAGACTATTATCTCCTGTACTTGATCCAATATTTGACTTTGCTTGGGCAATTTTATTTTTATCAACTAACTCCGGACGTTCAAGGGCTGATCCTATACTTCTAACTGGATCATCTTGGAAAATATCTGTAAATCCTCTAAGTAAAAAATCTTTTTCATTAACAATGATGGAATAAACCTTATCAAATTTTTTAGGTGCTATTGTTTTTACAAAGTTTCTTCTTGATGCAAAAGGCATTATTTGCTTAATTACATTTGTAAGTCTGTAAACTTCATTTAATAATTGAGGATCCTCATTAACTTGCGGGTATGTTTCAAATATTGTATTAATAATTGTATCAAATATTGACTGGTATTTTGGGTCTAGATCAGGTTCGATTATGTTTCTATCCGGATCCAGTAAAAATGTTTCTTCATCAAATATCATACCTGATGTTAATTTCATGTACTCTTTCAAACAATAGTCTATTAAATGATTAGTTGCGATATCTACATTAGGAATCTCACTAAGGCCGGTGCCTATTTGTATGTCTATTTCATCGTTTAAAGAGTTTATTGTTGGTTGTTTAAATCTTGTTATTTCTAAATATTTAGAAAGAATTTGGTCGATAGATAAACTATCAGAATAGTTCTTTAAATGAAAACTAGTTTCTTTAGTTAAGTAGTTTATATCTAGAATATTAGCACTTGTATCAAAAACAAATATCTTTGGACAATAAATTTCTCCGTCACTCAAGTGATTGTTTTTATTAATAGTAATACACAAATAAGGAGACTCTAAAAACTTTTCATTTTTGGTTTTTTGGTATGCATTTTTTTGCATAACAGTCATAAAGCCATTAGGTATACCTACGTTCATTATGGTTTTTAAACCTCTTCTTTCATTAAAAAGAAAACCATACCCTTTTTGTGACAACACTTTGTACATTAGTCTAGTTTTATTTAAACTAAAATTAACTTCTTTTGGAATTAATTTTTCTGTAAAATCATTGTTTCTTATTTTTGATCCTAAAATAGATGAATTAGTCAAAGGGTTTGCCAATGCAAGTGTTTGTTTTAGAGTTTTTTGCATTTTTAAACGATTAAAAGAGTCTCCATCTTCAGATTCAACAAAACTTTTAAGTGCTATGCTTGTCATAAAATCAGGTGATATTATTGATTCAATTCCATAATTTTCTGACGACCCTATTCTGTATAAATTAGTACTATGATTTAAAAAAGCATGCACGCTATTTGCAAAAGATTCTTGACGCTTATCAATTGCCATTTCCAATACTTTTATTTTTGATTTAACACTATTAATAACCGGATCAGCATTTTGAATTGTTATGCCTGTACCTAATTCATTAATTGCTTCTGTTAAACCGGTAATTATCTTTTCTATATATCCTCTGTTAATTGATAGTTTTAAATTATCAGAAATCATTGACGTCGGAGACTTTATCAATAAAAGATTAACAGGTATTGTTGATAAAAAGTCATAACACCACTTATACCACACCAAAAAACGATGATGCATGTGCAAAGATAGCGGTCCTCTATTTGGCTTATAATCACCTATTGAGTCTTCATTGCTTTGATTAGCCCAGCTAGGAATATTTCCGGATATATCTGCTATATTAATTGTTTTTTGATTAATTTCAGAACTCCACCAATCATCATCCGGAACACCCGTCGAGGTGTCTATGTTTGCTGCACATGCTGACAATGTATTTTTTAATAATCTAAATATACCAATAGACATGTTTCCTACGTCACCACTACTTAAATCAAAATCAGAATAATTAACATTATACAAATCTTTACTTCCACCGCCTAGTGAAGTTGATAATTTGCTTTTAATATTAGATGTTTCGAGCATTATTAAATCGCCAGATTGTGACGTGCTTTGATTAATGTCTATCGGTAGAGTTAACACCTTTGAAGAATTAACATTATAATCTACGTTTGACCCAAAGATATTGTTAAATTTTGCTGTCAATTCTTCTGAACCATCACTTACCTGTCTAATCGATGAGACAGACATACTTCCACCAAATGAATATTGTAAATTGTTTCCTTGCGTAATATTAATATCACAAATATTTTCAATAAAATATTTTGCCACTTCAATATTATAATATTTTGCCATCGATGCAATTAAATCAGATACTTCGCCTATTTTTACTGATGCTTCACCGTGATGAATTTCTAAATTAAGTGCTTTTCTGTAGTGTGAACTACCTACATAGCCCCAAAAAGAAGCAAGAAACGTGTTAAGTTGTTGCTCTTTTGTAGATTCTTCTTTTCCAGCTGCTGTTGTCATTGCTAATAAAGGAATTAAAGATGTGTCAAGCTGGAGTGCCTCTATATCTTTTTTTAAATAAAACAATAACGACTTAAGTCTGTGATATGGTGATCTTTTTTTAAATATGGATTCATTAGATGCGTTTTCAATTGTTTCATACGCAGGAAAAAAAGAAGACATATCCAAGGCAAATTTAAGAGTTTGTTGATAGTAATTTGTTGATATATTCTTAAACGCTTCTTTTGCTCTTTTTTCATTTTCTGTAATAGTATCTTCAGGCAGCCCTAAAATATCTGATGTGTTTGCACTAACTATATTATCAATATAAAACTCTGAACCTGGTACATATTGTTGACCGGGAAAGTCTGTATTTGTTTTTGTGCTTTCCATATCAATAATACCACTATTGTTGATATTAAAGCCATTAAATAAAAAAGGCGGATTAGATCTGTTACCAAAAGCCGTTGATTTATCTACTTCTTTAACACGCGGCGTTGTTTCGGAAGGAAAACCAAATATTGATAAGTTTTTAAAACGATTAAATTTATTTCTTTCAGTACCATACCCTAGATCGTTTAAGAAATTAATTCCTAAATTATTAATTGTACCTGATTCAGATTCGTGTACTTCATGTCTTTTTTCAATAACATAATCATACAATGTCCCCACAACAGCTTCGGGCAAAGCTATTGAAGGATTGTCAATTGTTAAGTCCGGCTGATCTCCGATCGATACTTTTCTAAATAAATTAAAATAAGTGTCGCCATTAATCATTCTTTGACTGTCATACGATCCTAGCCTTGTGTAAATAGTATCACCACCTACGTTAATTAAGTCAGGCACTCTTATATTTTTGAGAATTAGATAACTGTCACCCAAGTCGTATCTATTTCCAAAATTCAAAACTAAAGGATTAATATTTTTAGGCTGCCTGGGTAACGTGCACGTGTCATTAAAAGATATGATTCCGTACATTTGACAAAGCATTTCATAATACATATCAGAGTCAGAATCTGATTCGCTTCTAAAAATACCAAATATGTTTTCAATATCGTTTTTGGAATAAAAATTTCCTAACGAAGGAAGAGTTGACTTACTTAAAAAAGAGCTGAGATCTGCACGTTGGTTTAATTCACCTAATAATTCTTCAATGCCTAAACTCTTAGTTCTATCAATTCTCCAATATTTTTTAAATACTTCAGAAATATTACCAACTTTAGAAATATATTTTACCATGACATCTATTAAATGACTATAAATGAAAGAGTGAATTATTGATCGAATAAAACGATTACTTAATATTTCATTTCTATTTTTGTTTAACAATTCGTTAGAGATTATAATCCTATCAGTAATAGCTTCAATTGGTGTTTTGTTGCTTGTATCTATTGCATTTTGATCTCTTAATATTTGACCTGAATTAAAATATATTTGAACCATACCTTTTAAAAGATTGATTATGTCTGATCTATATTCAGGAAATGATCTTTCTAAAACTTTTTCTGCAGTCAAAACTATGTAGTCTCTTATTTGTCTGTGAAGCTCAATTAAACGTCCTACATTTCTAATTGCTAAAGAATTTATACCTCCATCTTGAATATATCTTTTTTGGAACTGTTTAATGTCTTCTGATTTGTCTCCTGTAATAGGGATGAATTCCAATGCACCAATTATCTCTGACCTTAAAACATTTAAACCAGATTGTTGTAAAACTAAATATTTATTTCTGCTATCCGGATCAGTAAATGCGGTCTGTCCTGGACTAATTGGATTGTTTACTTGTCTTGCTTCTTCTTTTGAACTATAGGTTTTTATTTCTAGGTCTTCTTTATCAACTTCACCTGCACCCTTTCCGAGTTTGTTGTTTTTAAATTTTGGCTGTCCATTATTTTTTTTACCTTTTAAAAGATCTTGCTTTACATTCCTTTCGGGCTTCAGCTTGTCTTTTATCAATCTATTATTCTCTTTTTTAAGCGTAGTATTGGTTACTTTTTCACTTAAGGCGACTTTTACCTGCATACTTGCAAAACTTTCTCCGCCCTGCTGTTTTTTAACACTATTACCAATGTCTTTTGATACGTAGACTTCTTTTGAGAGCAGATCAATACTTTTTACACGGTCAAGAATGTTTACTTCAGGTATTTCCTGATCATCTTTAGCGCCTTTAATAGTAATTAATGATCCACCACTAGCACCAGAACTATTGCTGCCTCCTCCTTGAATTGGTATTACAGCTGATCCAAGAGGAGCTTCGTTGCCATTGCCGCTATTTCCGGTTTTTAAAGAAATTTTAGATTTTGCTTGTATATTAACTTTGCTTTTAGTAGATGCTTTCATCATGACGGTCAATTCCTCTTTTATTCTCTAATTAATCTACTGTGAATTAAGAAAGGTTTTAATAGGGATCCTTCTTTTGTGACAGGAATTAAAAAGTATTCAACAATCATTTCTTGTTTGCTTCTGCTTAACTTTGGATTGCTAGTATGTGTTATTAAATATTTATATTTTACTTTTTCATCATTGGTGTCTTTTGAGTGAATAGCTCCGTCTAAGTAAATATTATCCTCTGAAGATCTAACAACAACTGCATAAAAATCAATCTCTCTATTAGTCAAACCATTCGACTCAAAAACGAGCCCATATTTTTTTACATTTTTGTTTTTTGTAACTAAGTTTTCCTTAATTTCATAATAGTCAACAAAATTTAAATCTAGATCTGATTCGGGGATCGATCTTTCTGACACATAATCAATATACTCAATATCTCCTGTCGATGCGTCAAAAAATAAATCAGCGTCTTCTTTTATGTCTTGTATGCTTTCAGGTATGATTAAACCTCTTTTAAGTGTTGCGTCAAGATTGTATTTATTTCTAACTATTGAATAAACACCTTTTGCTAAGTTTCTTCGCGCGTCGTCTGCAACCAGGGATGAATAATTAATTATTTTATTACTTTCGTTATTTGCTATGTCTAAAATTGTATTCTGAATTGTTCTTAATAATTCATCTGTTGGTTTAACCCTAGGTGTCAATTTATAAAAAACATCATTATTAGTTAAAACGTTATCGTTAAAAGACAGTCTTTGATTGTTTTCTGACGAAGTCGCATTGATATCTATTGTTTTAATTTTTGAAAAAACACCCGATGATTGATCAAAGCGCTCAATAAGAATTGAGTAGTTTAAACTACTTATGTTTCTTAGCGCGCTAAGCTCTTGTTCAAATATGCTCCCATCTCTACCTAGTAACGAAGATATAATATTTTTAAAGCTCGGTTCTTTTCTAATCAGATCAAAACTTACTAAAACTTTTTTACTTTTATTTTCTTGATTAATTGAACCTGCTGATCTTATTGTTATGTTTTCAATTTTTACTAAATTTTGTCGTGCTTCAAACTTTTCAATACATTTATTAGATGTTGCTATTTTTGTTTCACCATTTTTTAATTTGCATTCTAAAACATACTCATAAATTTTGCGATCAAACATGTCGTAATCATTAATATCTATTGATTTATCTTTAAAAGCATCAATTGTTAAAAATTCATTTCTAATATTACCAAACCTATCTTCAATAAATTCTTTTTTACCTCTGACACCATTCACTATTGGAAATTTAATCAATCTTATTTCTCTAATATTACTAGATAAGTTTGATACCAAGATTTGCATGTGTGTTTTTAAAACCTTAGGCGTTAGAACAGCAAAACAAGTATTTTCATTCTTTCTTTTAAGCGCATTTATTGAGAATGATTTGACATTGTCATACTGAATTCCTTTGTATGTAAAAGTAGATCGATATAAAATATTTTTTCCGATCGGATAATTGATAGGGTTTGAGCCCATGTTATCAATTTTTCCATCACTTAAAATAACTTTTTCTTTATTGTTGACAACTATTTCGCTTTTAACAGGATTGAAATTTAAACTACGCTCTCTTTTGTAAGGGTTTAGCATTTTTGCATGTAAACTAATCTTACATGTTCCTTTATCTTTTGTACTTATCATTACTTTAGTTGTACCGGAAATTAAATTTCTTGTTCCATTAATATCGTATTCTTTTGTCTCATGATTAACCTGATCTAGGATCTCGTTTAGTAATATTTGATAACTAAATGTCTGAATATTTCTTCCTCGCTTATCTTTGGCAACTAAAATTAAGTACGGATTCAAACCCATGCTTTTAAGCTTTTCTTCCGATAACGATACTATGTTTTCTAATACAATATCGGATTCAATTTTTTTATTTATGCTAATTATTTCATTTCTAGGCATCGATGTGTTAATTTCATCTTTTAACATGTCAAAAACAGACCCGAGATAGTTTTCATAACCATTTAATTTCAAAGGCTTATCTTTAATTCTTCCTTTTTTAAAATCGAAAGCATCAGATTGACCATACTTGTTCTCAAAAAACAAAATAGGATCGATTCCTTTTTTTATCATGCTATAATAAGTATTTTTAAACTCTTTTCTCGCATTGATCTTAGACATGTCAGTTGGTAATTTTTTTTTAATTTTTCTATTTCTTTTGTTTCGATTATCATTTTTGACTGATATAAATTTTTTACTTTTGATTGCCAGTTGACGATCGTCTGATATTGAAAATTTTCCAAATTTTAAAGCATTATCTAATATACCTCCAGACTTTTCAGTCTTTATCATTGCACTATAGTTCGCAATAATTTCAGCAATTGTTCCGTTAGATTTGACTAATCTTCTAAGATTTTGTGGACTAGCTCCAAGTTGATTAGATGCAACACTAACAATTTCTTCGATTAGAGGTTTTTCATAATCACTCTTAAGCGTTTCTAAAGAAACATCTGATAGATAACCTTCAATATAACTGCAAGGAGAATTAACAAACCCGGGTATATGTATTGGGCACATTATCTTTAAAGAAAACTCTCTTTCTACCACTCCGGATTGATTTGTTCTAGACGAGACAGTAACAACTTCAGGTCTTAGATCGATAATGTTATATTTTTTTGCAAATATATTAAAGTTTTCTTCAATTTGAGCGTACATTTATTTTACTCCATTACTATAGTAAAAATATTTATAAACGTAGGCGAATCATAATTGTCATAATAAACTTTCCCTACATAAAAAACATGTTTAGGCAATATGTCAGAAACTTGTTTGTCATCGTCATAAAATATTCCTGCGTCAATAATATCTAATTTGGTCATAAGACTACCTTCGCTATCTTCAAACATCTGCATAATTAAATTATTGTCAATTGATGTTTCTAGAAATCTTATTGACTTAAGTGACTTTTTTTCTTTATATACAACTGGTAATTCTCCGTCTATTAAAAGTTTCCTACTTTCTTTTCCTAGATTTCCATAAAGATTGTTTTTAATATTGTCGCTTTTGTCTAAGGTATTTGTAAAAGAAGAATAACCTAGTCTTTCTTTTATGTCAGACCAAGTTTCTTGTGTTGTATTTCTGATATCCTGATAGTATCCGTAACTAGAACCATCAGTGTTTATAGGCGGAAGATATTGAAAATTAGGTAGATGGCTTAACCTAGGATCTAAAAAGAAAGGTTCTGCATTGTTTACATTGATTACTTCGCCATATGGGCTTCTACCAAAAGGCGATTCATTATCAATTATAAAAACTGCTTCATTAGGGTCAATTAAAAAATCTGATTTTCCAATGAAGTCATTTGTCCCAATAAAATAATTATTTTTAAAATGTTTTAAAGACGCAGACATTACCTGGGCTTCAGTGCTAGCAAACTGAGATCCTGTCACAGCCTTCAATGTTAAAACATTATCAATTATACTTCCAGAAAAAATATTATTACCAACAATACTTCCTGTGGGAGAAAAATCAAAAGGAAAAAGTCTTCCACTGTCATCTTTTTCTAAAATAATTGCATTTTCTGGTCTTTCCATGACCTCAAAATATATTCTATCAGCAACGTTGCCCGTCTCTGATTGATCATAAAAAGCCATTTGATCAGACAAGGAGGCAAATTCAGCTCTCAATTGACCTGAAGCAATTTGACGCTTACCTTCTTGTGTAATGACTAAGTCTATAAATCTTGTTTTTTTATCTAAGATTCCCATGTTAATAAATATCCTGTTTAGTTTTTTATCTTTAAATTAATTTACATCGTAGTTGCAGTAGGCAATGCTTTTGCCTCAACAACCATAGGTGGGTAATATAAATCTGCGCTCGTTCCGCCCCAGTAGAAAACAAAAGATGAATTTGCAGATGCATCTGCTCCTATATAATATGTATATGAAGTCCCAGAAGTTAAACCTGTCAAAACCCATCGATGAGTTATCATTTCTCTTGAACCATCTCTACTTGTATCGATAACTAAGACAGAATTTTGAGTTCCTGTGATATCACCAGATCCAAACGTTGTACCATTAGTACTTAGCCCTAAATAAAGAGTTGCACTTGAATTTGTAGTAATATCTACCAGGCTCTGAAAATTAATTTCAACATTACCAGACTCAGGTGCTACAAAGGTAACTCTTGCTTTACCTGTGCCTGAGCCTTGTATAAAGTTTTCTGTTGTTGTTACAGAATATGATTGTATGGATGCCTCATTACTTATTGTTAATCCTATTGTGGAACCGGGTAAAGTTGCTGATGTTGCTGTTATATTATCGAAAACCTTTGAAGCCCATTTGCCATAAATTTCCGTCCCTAATGATGTAATGGAAGAAGCAAAAGTCTGTCCGGTCTGAATTATTGCACCCGGATCTGTTATGACTGAAGCCTCTCGTGTACCATTTAAAATTGACGCATAGCAGTCTTTATACTCCTCTTTTGACTTAACCCATATCTCCCACAGACCTGATGTGTTAAAAGTCATAACAATATCTGTTGACGGGTCGAAACCATTTAAATTGTCAGAGTTTATAGGTTCGACTGTTATATAAGTTCCTGTCGAATAATAATAAGGGCTGTTTTGAAAATAGGTAAACTTTGCATTTATAATAAAAGATGCATCACCATCACGTGTAGTAGCGGTTTCTAAGCCGGTAAAGTGAACCAAAACAGTAGAGCATGCTGTGTCAGCACTTTCGGAATTATCAGCGGAAGCTATTTTAATCCAATAATTTGCTACAGTTGTATAGGTTGAATTAACTTTAACTCCAGGAGAATTAAGTATACCTTCTTCAATTGTCAAATATCCTGCGTTGGATATCGTTAATGCAGGATCTCCATCTGTATATTCTAATCCTGTTGTCTTAACTTTACCTGATACACTTAAGTCAGTTCCGTCAAAAGTAAGATTTTCCTCTGCATTCATTGCACTAGCACCAGTTGCAGTTACAACTCTATTGTTAACACCATTTGACAAAGTTGTAAAGTTACTATCATTATTAAAACCACTAATATTAATATTGCCTTTGGTAAGTTTTCTATTTTGATTTGCTGTATCGACAACAATAAAATAATCGCCATGACCATCATCAGTTGACGTTGTCAATTCTGATAAATCTAGACTAATATTAGGAATAGCTGTACCGTTAACAACATCCAAACCGGTGCCTACTGTTACATTTGTAACTGTTCCTGCATTAGATGTCCATCCACTATCGTTGTTAAAGTTTGATAGTTTAATTTCACTAGCAGCTTTTCTAGACTCAGTCGAACCGTTCTGTAATATAAATTCAGTAGTACCTGATATGTCGCCTGTCATGTCAGTTAGTTCAGAAAAATCTAAGTTTAATGACACCGCACCTGACGAACCTCCACCACTCAACCCAGTCCCAGCAGATACACTAGTTATATTACCAGAGTTTGCAGTAAACCCGCTATCATTATTAAACCCACTTATGTTTATATTACCTGGGGTAATTCTTTTAAACACACCACCGTCATTTATAAGAATGTGGTCAACATCTGCGTTATTTGTTGTTAGTGTTCCACCATCAGCATCAAATTCTATATCGTTTGCGTTAACAGTTATACCGGTTCCTGACCCAATGTTTAAAGTAACATCACCTTCCGTACCTCCTCCTGTTAGACCAGACCCGGCTGTAACTGATGTTATATCACCGTCGACGTTTGCCGTAATTGTCACTTGACCATTCGATCCGGATGCTATTGTTATATTATTCCCAGCAACAAGATACGACTTTCCTTCGTGTGTATGATGAATTGACCCGCTAATTGTTGCATTATATGTGGAGTTATCAGTCAATCCTACTTTTACGGTGTGAGGGAATATAACTTTATTTACTAGATTACTAGCATTATTTTTAATAACAAAACTTGGTGTTTCATCTATTTCTTTTTTTGTCTTGTTTTGAATATTTGACATTACTCCACCACTAGTTCAAATTCCCCGTACGTTCTATTCGTAGGTGTGTCGTTGTCGATATATCCATATGAAGAAGTTGCAAAAACACTCAAATTAGAGCTTTGATATAGTTTTTCTGACGTTCCTTCGATTGCCTCCGGTCTAATTTGAAGATATCTTCTCGTCATTGTTGCCTCATCGTACTCGCTTGTGACAAATTGTATTTTTACTGCCGACTCTGTAACGGTATCATCATCAGTTGTTGTCGGGTCATCTACAAATCTACTATCTAATCCTTGTCGTATCATGTCTGTGTAATGACCGAAATGTTTTCCTCCGAAATAATATTTAGGGGATCCGCCTAATCTGGTTTTTGCTATGTTTCCTTGTCCTTCACCTAGCACACATTGATAACTTCCGTATGAAGGTCTATGAATGACTTGTGTACCGTCTACTCTAAAATCTATAAATTCAATGCTTCCACTTTTTATTACGGCGTCTTTGAATATTCGACTTGAGTCAACTAAGTTTTGATTTGCTTGTACATTTGTTGTATAAATGCGTATTGCGGCAGCACTTCCGCCAAATAACGCATCTAAGTCTGTCCCTACTAAGCTAATTACGGGTGAGCCAACCCTATTGGATGCCTTATTACCGTTAAACCATCTATTGTGATCTGAAAATGTAACTACATTAGAGTCAGATTCTTGTGAAACAATGTTTTTTCCGTAGACTATATATTGATCACCTGTTGATGCGTACGCATTACTAAAATCAATAGGGAATTCATCATAGATACTTCCTGTTAATTCACTTCGAGTCGCGATTTGAAACTGATCCAAGATAGGATCATTACCAATAACTTCATGAATCGCATTTGTGGTGAGATTTTGATTAAGTCCTTCAATATATTGCTTGGTGTCTTTGATCTCAGATCCGTAAAGCCGAAGCTTTGATTTTCCAAAAAGTGTCAAATAAGAATTGTCATCATCAGCAGTAATTCTTCTATAATTTAAAGGAGTTTGCCAGCCAAAAATTAATTTATCTTCAGGAAAGACAATGTAGGGAGATGTCAAATCAACTCCGTCATTTTTTGGCACGATAACTGGATTTGTAAAAAATGACGTACCTAGACTGGCAGCAGGAACGTCATTATACTGAACAGATATTGATTTGTCTGTAGGGTTAAATGCACTATATCCGTTAAATAAAGATCTAGACTCATCATTGATTAACCCAGACGATCTTCCTGATAGTTGTTTTCCCATTCTAATATTTGCATATGCACTATAAGCTCCACCGTATGGAGACGATGGTGCGCCGATGGCTGTACCTGGTACATCTACAACATAATAAGGTGAAAAAGGTGTAATTTTTGATGTATTTCTACACTTAAATTCTGTTCTGAAGCTTCCAGTAAAATAATAATTAGATGACACCAGAGTTACATTAGTATTCAAGACTGTAAGTCCGTCTCGAATAATTGGTGTTCTTAAAAAGTCATCAAATTTAATACCAGGAGTAAAATTACCACCACCGACGGGGTAAGAAGACGTTACGACAAAAGTATGTTGACCGTACGTTATTAACTCACGTGTTTCATCAACATAAGTTAATTGATTACTACTTGACACCAGCTGATAATTTGCAGGAATCGATTCAGAATAAGAAACAATGCTTTGTTCACTTGATCCCGTATACACATTTATTTTTATATTAGAATAGCTACTCTTTTTTTGATTTAAAATAAAAAAAGTAGGCGTTGAGTGTCTCACAGAAACAGCTGCAGTTGATTCATTATAGTATTTATTTTGTAAATAAATTCCATCAAAGACTCCGCCAGTTGCATTATTTACTTTTCCACTCATGTTAAAGTCAATCACACATTTTTCAATCAAAAAAGGCTTAGTTATTCCTAAATCTTTTGCTAGGATATATTGACTACCTGTTGCATAATATCTTCCGGAAAAAGGAAAACCAAAAGTATCAGTAGGTCTATTATACGCATTTAGCAAATCATCGGGTAGTAGAGTTGCTGTATCATCCGGATCGGAAGTAGTACCACTCCCAGTGGCAATTACGCCAACAGAACTAAATCCAACAGCAGACGATGATAACATATTGACAATGTCATCTGACGTTGTATCAGAGCCATAGTCATTAACACCCAATGGCCAGCCTATTTTTTCCCAACGACTTAAGTCTTTATTCCAGTAAACCATTAAATTAGCATCTAATCCACCGCTACCTGTAATTGCATGGCGAGCGCTTGAAGCACCAGGTGGTGAATTGTCAATTTTACCTAAATCGATCGGAGTATTTGTAGATAAATCATATTCAAATACTTTTTTGCTACTTAAGGGTGAAGAAAACCCAGGATAAACTTTTTCTGAAACGCCGTATTGATAAAATTCATCTGTATCATTTGTCACATGTCGATTGTCAGAAAAGGGTATGACGCTAGGATTATCTTCGTTTCTCGTAAACAGATTATCTGAGACGTGAGAAAGACTAATTCCATTTTGTTGTGTAAATGAAGTCAATAAGTTAGGTGATGCGTAACTACTCGACAAGTGATTTTGATTTGCTAATGTTAAACCGTTTTGCCCGACAATTGATTGCTCACGTGATACAATTGATATGTTAGAAATTGCCCAGAATGCTTTATTTTCATCAGAAGTGTTTTCCTGTATAATCCGGATATAAAAACTTGCATTAGGATCTGAGGATAATCTGAGTTGGTCTGGATGAACATTTACACTATACTCTTGTTTCCAAAATCGATCCAGGTTTTCAACTAGGTATTTTCTATTTTCTAAAGTTAAAAGTGGGCTAGTTGGATCTAGTTTACCACTTACTAACCTAACAGCCGGATTCGAAATATTTCTTGCTTCGAGCTCGATATCCTCCCAAGAAGTTCCGTCCGAGCTAATTTGAATACCTAGCAGGTCTGTTACTGTTCCTCTGTCTAAATTAAGCGCTCGCCTGTTAGCAAACTTATATTCTCCTTGCACAACTTTAAAGCGAAGTGTAGGGTTTTTAACCTTATCAACTGTTCTCAACCATCTTTCAGATCCGATTCGAAAAGATAGCGCACCTGGTGACGGAGGTGTAGGATTAACTCTTCCCTGCAAAGCGTTTAAGTCTTCTTTGTTAATGTAAATTTCTTCTGAGCTTACCAACCATTTATTTGAATCTACAGGTTTTTTAAACTGATCCAAGCTATTTGCATCCATATTAAAATCATCACTTATCGTCTTACCGTAAATAATAGTATTATTGTCATCAAATCCTGAAAGTGCATAGCTTGACTCAACTTCATTATATCCAGATCTTTTTACACGTGGATAGGTGTTAAGTTGATTGTCTCTATCTCGAATCATTGTTCGAACTGGGTTTGTGATATATCCAGATCCTTTTGAACTAACCCCCTCAAACAGATATTTTTTTAAAATATTGACTTCAGCTGCATTTAATTCTCTATCTATAATCGTAAATTCTGATATCTGGCCGTCTGCCTCATTACCCCCGATTGTGCTGGCACCAACGTATAATCTTTCTCCTGTATGACTCATTCCTGAATATGTTCCAATTACTTGGTTATTATTAGTTAAATCGACACCATTAATATAAACTTTAAGACTGTTTACTGTTTTGTTTCCGTCGTATGTAAATACAAAATGATGCCAAACATCATCTTCGATTTGTGGAACAGTATTATAACTTCTAATTAAATTTGATGAATCGGTGTATATATAAAATATTAACCTATATAGACCCCCTGCATAACCATAACCGCCTGAATACGCCACGTTTGAACTAGTTCCATCCGACTTCCCAAAAAAATTCTCAAACAAAGAATCACTATCTGTTGATGATCTTTTATATAACAAGGAGATAGTAAATGGTTTGTCATTCCCGGCTCCGTCTGTAAAAGATACAGGGTTATCTCCTGATGCATACGTTACAAGTGCATTAATGTTTTCTGAATTATCAAATCTTGCTGCATTATAGTATTGTGTTCCTATTAATTCGTTTGTAGAAGTAGCAGATCCTTCGTAAGATATAGCGCTAGCTTCTGAAGCGTAGTCTGATCGATCTGACGGAGAGTCTGACATGTCTATCCAAAGCTTAAGATTGGTTTTGTCAAAACTAAGAAAATTTTCAAAGTCATTTTCATAGTCAAACTTTTTAATTTTATTTTTTATAATTTTAGGCATTATTTTTTCATCCCTCCGAAAGCAATTGAGTCTGTACCCAATGAATTGCTTTCTCCAAATATTAATCCGCAAGTAGAAGACTTAAAACGGGTGCCTATTTCTGATTGATTTTTATCTGAGTTTTTGAGTAAATCTAGCTTTTGACTGTCTGACAATATTGTATATTTGGTGACGTCTTCTCTTTGAAGTTTGTCTTCAAAAAAAGTTAACTTATAAGATGATAAGCTCACAATTCCCGGTATACCAAATTTATTACCAGTTGTTCCTGAACCAATGTGTACTCCTGCCTGCGGAAAGCTTTCACTTCCAAAAAATATATCTTGACTGTCTTCAAAACTCTCTATTTGATTAGGTAGTTTATATTCTCTTACGTCTGTTATTTTTACACCGCCACGATGAGTAGCCTCAATTCCGCCGCCTTGATAATGTCCTTTTACACCTCTTATTCTCATATCAGATGTACTAAGATCGATAATTGAGTATCTTACTTCAAATATATCAATTGCACCATTAATTTTTTTATCTGATGGGTTGACAAATTGGTCGTAGTTTTTTCTACCGTTATGTACAAAGGGATACCCAGCAGTGTATTCTTTGCCTAGCAAACTGGAAGGTACTAGTTTACTTAAGTCATTAAAAGGAATGATTCTCTGATTAACAGGGGACTCGTCTACGTCTAAAAATAGATATCCTTGACCGTACGCGTCAAAATTTAACTCATGATCGATGGTTCCGACTGCTTCATCAGCAAAAAAACTGGCCGGCCCTACTCTTATCATAGGGATCGTAGTTGTTGCCCGCACATACCGCTTAACATCTTTAATGTCTTTTCCGTAGCGGTAAAAGTCAATTAAGTCTTCTGCGCCTTGCTCAGATTCACTACCCGTAAAGACTGTAATACTCCCTACAGCTGTACCACCGTTTGGGTAACCTACGTTCTCTAAGTCGATTGGATTATATGCTTCTGATACAAAACTAGTTTGACCTAGTCTTTGTGTCGCCGCTGTTGATACGTTAGAGCCATCAGCAATCGATCCTGTTGTGTATCTTTCATTAATGTTGTCATAGACAAGCCCGGATCTTACAACTATGCCCGGGCGATCTTCGAAAAACTTTTTTTTAATTGAGCTTTTAGTTTGCATGATTAATATTTCCTAAGCTTTGAAACATATTGAGATAAATATATGTCTCCTCTTGTTGGGTCTCTTTGCTGTGACTTCATATATATTTCGTCATATAAATATCCCATCCTGTTTCTTTCGAGAACACTTGATTCATATATAAAGTTAATTCCTAAAAAGTTAGTATTTCTAGGTAGCATTTTATAGACTGCTTGACTAAAAGTATTGTCGACCCATTTAAACAAACTTCTATATTTTTGCAGATCTGGCTTTTCTAACAGGTTATTAAAATATATTTGCCGAGCATGGGCTGCATCATGATAATAATCAGAAAAAATTGCATTAGGTTTACCATATAGATCTTCAATAAAATTAAAATCAGATATCATTAAAAGTATGTGTTCATTTAACGCCTTCATTACAGACATGTCGATCGAAAATCTATTGTCATCTAAAGTTAGTTCAGAAGTTTTAATTTCAGAAACAGGAGCTATTGTACTATAATGGCTATTTTCTAAATTTTCACTGTCTTGAAAAGATCTAATTCTTACTTTATCACGGGAAAAATTGATATCATATTTATCTGAGAGTATTTCGTAATTAACTCTAACTGGTTTGATAACAGATGAACTAGCCTTAAAGTTACTCCCATTAAAATGAAAGTCATTTTGTGAAAAATCAAAAAGTCTAAAATTTCCTGAAGAATCTGACGCTGTTGTCGCTTGTTTTGCATCTGTTCTCAATATTAATCTTTCATAAGACCCGGAAGTATTTTCTGTAAAACTATAATTAACAAAAGGATTGTCAACACCGTATGACTTGTAATTTTTTGCATGCGTTTTCCATTCAGTGTCTGTCAAGGCTTTTGAAAAGAATCTTGCATTAGCAATCATTCCTGAAAAATTACTAATTCTTGATGCAGCCGGCGATGCATTTGCTCCGTCATTGTCATTTAAAAATCTTCCAGCTACGCCAAAAGATTGACTTCCTACAACTAAAAATGCACCTGAAGTATTATACTGATCGATATTTTTAAAAACATCATTACTATAATTAGCCCTAACAGAAGATGTTGTATATTGATTAATAATGTCTCCGTTAACCTGCTTTGCTGCTCTTACAAAATATGAACCTGAATTTGCATCAACAAACTCATGTGCGTCTTTTTTTCCAAAAGAAACATACCATACATCACCATCAAACACATCCACACCGGAAAGAACTAAACTCATAGTATTATCAAAAGTGCTAGGATTAGATACTTCACGAACATATAGGCTTAAATTATTATTACCTGCGACGAGATTAGCAACAACACCTTCAGTATTGCTAGGTACACTAGTACCTGTTACATGCATTCGAATCAAACTTTCAGAGTTACCGGAACCGGTTATCCATTTATAAAGCCCTTCGTATGTAAAAGATCCACTAGTTAGTAATCCATCGCTAGCAACGTTCGATATTCCGTGAATTCTATTTGAATTTTTATTAACAAAAGAACCGGATATATCAGGCCCACCAATTTGTATTCTGGATGCAGATAAAAAGTTTGATTTAATTCTAGGTATTTCGCTGTCTGTAGGATATCCTTGTGCATCGTTTCCTGTTGTTGTTTTTCCTAACGAACCGGTAAAACTAAGAAAATTAAATACATCTTTCTTTAATTCTTTAGAAGCTTCTAGGCTTTTTTCTTTAGACCCACCAAATTCTCTAAAATTAAATATGTTGTCAGGCTCAATACCTGCATTTCTAAAAATTGATTTAATTGAGTCAAGCGTACCTCGCCTTAAATTATTACGTGGAGCTTCTGTTATATACCTTCGCCATACTTCTTTTTGTATTTGGTTAAGTGTCTTAATAGACTTAGCCTTATTATTTGTTAAGTCAATCCCTTCAAAAAACTGCTCGATATTTGCATGCCTGTAGAGATCAGGAAGGTATGTGTTAGTTAACTTTGCTTTTTCTTTAAGTAATGCATCTGGGGTGGTATCGCTATCATTATAGAGTGTATGCCTAAAGCTAGTAATTGCATCTGTATATATTTTAACTTCATCAAAAAACTTTGCGTAAGTAAAAAGTAGTTTCATTAAGACTTGTGGGCTTGGCAACTCTGTTTTATTTTTTCCTGGCTGTTTATTACTTAAAGTCGAAAAAGCGCTTCCGATATTTTCAATCTCAGTTGTATAATCTCTAAAATTTGTCCCTTGATCAAAATAATGAGTAGGGACTAGTTTAGTTATTAAATTAGGATTAAAATCATCATATAAGGCACCTGACGTTAATAAGTCAATGTTTAATAAATTAACACCTTCGTAGTCAGGAAATAGAACAGGTGAGCGATCCATGTCTTCTGTTAAAACAGGTGATGATCCAGTAAGCCGGGTGTATATATCATCATAGTTTTCTATATATGCGTGAAGAGAATTTCCGGCACTATCTAAGACAATATTTTTACCATCGTAAGACCCAGAAGGTTCGTTAAATTTATAATAGAGTTTTAGGTCTTTTTTAAGATCGATATTGTCTGGATAGACTGTTCGATATTTGTTTTTTTTAATATTTTCAACTGTATTTATTTTATGATAAAATCTTAATTCGTCGATCGATCCGGAAAAAGTCTGCTGTATGACAAATTCTTCGTCATTAATCAATACATCGTCCCCTTTTCCTATAAAAAGACTAGATGCATTAGTATTAATAGACCCCAGTTCAATAACACTATTTGAGTATGTCAAATTATCGTTAACTAATAGTTTTGATTTTTGATCGTTTTTTCTATCGTACATTGCAGTTACGTGAGAAAAGACACCCTTTTCTATACTTGACGTAACAAAAGTATTGTATGAACCTGACGTAATTCCAAAATAAATATCACAGCTACTAGTACTAGCTGACGATGACAATGCCAAGGTTATATTATTTGACCTACTTAGTCTTTTTTGAACAATTACCTGGTTGTCATTAGCTATAGCACTCGGGTTAATCCACATTTCGATTGAAAAGCTTCCTGTCAAAGGATCTAGCACTGCCGCCCCGTCAATTCTATCTGATATTTGGTTAATTTTTGCTCCGGATCGATCTAAAACTTCAACGTATGTACCGTTATTTAAACTTTCACCCGCAGCTGATCCGGAAAAATTAATATATCCAATATTTTTTGGAAAAGAATCTAGTATCCACTTTTCAAACCCTGTTAAACCATCTTCATACTCTTCAATTTCTTTTCTACTTTTATCAAAAGGATAAAAGTTTACAATTCGATCAAATGACTCATTTACATTAGCAACAGCTGAGTGGAAAAATGTATGATTTTCAAATCTTGAATAGTCTGTTTTTACTTGTTGGGTTGATACTAAATACTCTTTATCACCGTATCTAAAAGAAGAAGTACTTGCGATATTTGTGTTTGCTAAATTTGTATAATCATAATTGTTGTTATTTTGTGACTGTATAAAAGAAGTCGATCCAGGCTTTCCTCTTACGTATTTTGGTTCGAATAAATTACCTGATGCTCGACTAAATAGACTTAACTTTTTTTCCATTGATTAATCCTTATACTATTTTAAATTTTGAAGCTGCATCTCTAATAACAGTATCAGTATTATTACGCCTAATTAAAAACTCAAAATTGTACAGTCTTCCGGGTGGTAAAGAATCTGTGTAAAAAGAAAAATGCATACCATCAGAATCAGTAGACAGCCTAGTAGAATTATTCTCCGTGTCAAAATCGTTAAGTAGTCTTCCATCGAAAACATCTCTTATTCTATAATGCATGTTATTATATATGTTACTCTTTTTTTCGTAAGGCTTTCTAACATATGTAATGTCTTTGTCGCGATCTTCAACAAAGACCCGGACTCTAATAACTTCACCCGGTGAATATTCGCTATTTAAATTTAAAATACTAACTAATAAATTGTTTTGATTTGTTGTATTTGCAAAAGTCCTCTCTTCTTTTTTAATTACTAATGAAGATGAAGAATATGTAACTGTTTCCTCAAAATTTGTCCACACTTCATTAAATGTAACTGATCCGGATGCGTTAACGTGGTCATACAAAAGTGGATCAAAGCTTGATATTGCAAAAGATGAAGAGTATACACCCGTTATTGAGTTGTTTCCTTTTTTTGCCTGTGATGCAGTAAATATTTTTTTAAAACTGCCTGTTTGTATTTTTAAGGCCAAACATCCATTACCGGTTAGTGGTATTGCGCTAGCCCCTGATAAGATATTTTGCTTAACGCCCTGATGATAATTGTTTAAATATAAAGAAGAAGTAATATTAAACACCATATTTGAGTGTGCATCAATAATACTATCATCATAATATACATCAAGTTTGGGCCTTAATGATGGTGACTGAGTGTTTCTAGATGCAAATCGCTTAACAAAATAAGATTTATTATTAGTCTCGTATGCACCTGACAATGCTATCAAAAAACCATGATCTGGAATTAATCCGTTAACAGTACCGGAAACTATAGTGGTTACGTCGATTTTTAAATTCTCTTCACCAGATTCAAAGTACTGTGTTGGGCAAAGAGGTATCGATCCCACACCGCTATCTAACGTTCCACTAACTATGACATCAATATTTTCCTGCCCTAGACTGCCTGATGCTGTCGCTCCGGGTTCGTTCCATAATGATACTTCACCATTAATATATGATGCTGTTATAAAATTTGTACTATCCAAATCAGAAAAAGTAGCAACGTCCATTCCGATACCTTCATCAAAGCTTTTCGATAAAGGAAAAAGAATTGCGTGATACCCTTTGGGAGTAGTTTGGCCGCCATATACATCACTTAATTTGACAAGACACTTAAAGCTGCTGTGACTAGTATCGATCAAACCTTGGTTTTGCATATTTGTAATTTCACCAATTGGAAATTTTATTAAAATTCTTGAGGTTTCTATAGGGTTGGTTACGCCTGACAATGTACTCTCATTATACAATTTAAATAAGTCAAGTGTTCCTGCTTGTCCTAGATTCGAATCAGTTGCCCTAAAAGAATTGTTAATAATTTTATTTGTTATATATGTGTCTTTTGAAGCTGTTAATATTCTGAACATTACAATACCCTTCCTGTAATATCATCTTGAGGAAACTTCACTTCAAATATACCTCCTTCAGGAGGAAATAAATAACCTCTATCAATATAACTTAGAGGGTTATAGTCTTCTGAAGAATATGCATTACTTGTTCGTGTATCATTACCTCTTTTATTTACGGGTGTTAATGATAAAACAGAGACAACACCCGGAGAATTAAGAATAATATTTTCAATTTCGCCTATTATAATCGGTTTATTAATGTGCATTTTTTCAATTTGAAAATATTTTTTTAACCTTTCATTAATGTTTGTCAAAACTATCTCTTGTCGATATCCTTTTTCAACTGTTACTGTGTAATTTAAACCTATATTGATTATTTTTGCGTCTAAAATATCAATTCCATCTGAGACTAGTCTAAATTGATTTAAATATTTGGCCAAATTCTGTTTAAGTGTATCAGAGCTTATTGTTAATTTTCTATTAGCATCCCTAGATATAATATAAAGAAGAGCACCTCGAGGATTATTAGGATTATCAGAAACGCCTACTCTAAAGACTCTTCCAAAATTGGATGGTAAAGAATAAACTCGTGCAATTAAATCTTCTCTAGTCACAATTCTATTTTGCGCGCTTCTATTAAAAATTGCGATATTTCTTAATTCCTCTATCGTAGGTTCTTCTTCTCCTCCTTTTGCTGATTTTCTATTAATCACAGTTAACGATGCTCTTACTCGTGATTCGTCTATTGCAGTTGTTGCTGTTGCAAATTCAGTTATTAAAGTCTTGACAGATGATATAGCACCTGCTGCTACATTATGATTGAGGCCGCCTCCACTTCTATAGTTTATTGTTAAAGTTGTATTTCTAGGAGATATTCCTAAGGTTTGTGTTGTTAGAAAACTATTGGGATCGATTGACACTGTTGGAATTGATGATCGATCCCCAAACAATCTTATTGCATGCTCGCTAGGATCCGGGATTATATCTTCGTCAAATTCTTCTTCGCTTCCGGCACCAAATCTTAAAGTTGTTTTTCCTGTATTGATACTTCTAGTTGCAATAAATCTTTTCGGCGCGTGCAACATTTCTATTCTACTATTAGCAACTTCATTATCATTTCTAGTATTTTCTCTTACTTTAAATACCGTGTCTTGTGAAAGTGTGTCAACCTCAAAATATTCATCACCACAACTTTCGTAAACTGATATAATTTCATTGACATTGTCTTTTGCCAAAGTTATTGTTCTAAAGCTGGTTCTAGTATCAGGAATTTCAAACCTTTCAGTATTTATTTTTGCGCTAGATACGTCACTTGACAATGTCAAAATAAAGTTAGTAGGTATACCGCCTGATATAGAACCAGCCCGAATAGTAGCAACTAGTTGACCAGCTGAGTTTTGCTTTCTAAAGTCAACATCTTGCAAAAGCACAAACTCAATATTGTTTGATGTTGAAAATATTGAATTTTTCTTGACTATCGGTAAAGCATTTGTTTTAGGAACATAAACACCATTAACTAATTGTGAAGGTACTACAATTGATATATCAACTTGTGCGTATGCAGGAGATGCAGAGGGTATTTTAATACCAGCTTCTCTGACTAGTCTTTCGATATTAGATATTTCAATTGCATTCTCTATAGAATTTTCATTAAATTGGTGATCTATATAATATGTCATAACATCACCAACGTATGCACCAATATCTAAAATTAAACCACCTAAACTAGCGTCGCTAAAATCAACAATATTTTCACTAAAATGTGTTCTAGCATATCTTTGTAATTCATTTCTTAGTGAATTAAAGTCTTTGTTTACTAGGCTTATCTGTTTGTGCTTTTTTATTTCTTTTTTAATATTTTTCGCCATGTTGTATTTAACCTCCTATAAAGAAGTCAACCTCCAAACCTAAATTTTTAGAATTAACTGCTGGAATATTATAGATGACTCTGAGTGTAATTTTGGCCATACCTAATTGGTTTAGACCATGTTTTTCATTTAAATCTATTTTTTGAGTTTCTACATTAATAATCTTAACTTGCGGGATAAATTTTTCAGCTGCATCAATAATTTGTTTTTCAGCGATAAAGTCAAAATCACTGGAAATTGGATATTCATAAACAAGTGACTTTAAATTTGTTCCAAATTCATACCGACCTAGTCTTTCACCATAGTTTGTCATAATTAAGTTTCTTAAATTGTCAGAAAGTTGTGTTATGGCATTTGTATTCATTGTAAATATATCGTCACCTAAAGACATTGGTGTCTTAATTCCAATTGGTCGAATCACCCTAATAGGCTTATTATATTTTCTATTTTCTCTTCTTGTTCCGGAACTCTTAAAGTTAAACTGACTGCTGCTCATTAACAAACCTCTTTATATACTAACTATTCTTATAGTAAATTTTGTAAAGTGCTATTTTAAAATAATGTATTATTCAATTTCACCTACATAATGAGGGTTGACAGTGGAGCCTAAGGCATCTGATGTCAAACTTTGTCCTACGTTGTAATTATGATAAGAACTTAAATGACCTTTAATAGAAGCATTGATCATTTCATAAACATAGTTGTGCATGTAATTAACCAGTCTGTTTGCTTTAGGTCGAAAGTCTTCTTTCAATTGTTGATATGTGGGGACTACATTTATACTTCCATTTCCTGTATCTACGGGTGGAAGTTCAACATCTGCATATTCTGACTCCGGACCTACCAGTAATATTAATATTTCTTCTTCAAGTTTATTCTTAAGTTTCTCTTCATAATTTTCGTCAACATGATTAAATTGTTTAAATGATGCCATATTTATTATCCTTTGTCTGCTATAATATCTTTATGCTTTAAAATACCAGCTATGACTGCAGCTTTTGCAGTATATGGAGCTGCTAGAGGCGGCAACTCTACGGCTGGACTGTATTTTGATGAAGGCGTAGATATTGTAGGTGCATTTGTACCTAAAAATTGATTAACTAGTTGAGCCGCTCCGGGTATCATTGGAGGAAACCTCATGGGAGCCAAACCTATCATTAAATTGGCGTGTGCGTTTAAAACGTCAAATATAGTTTTAAGTACTGCTTCCAATTGGGACGCTAATACGTAAGGCTCATCATTATTGTCCGGTAGATTGTTATCGTTCCCATGGGTTAAATATATTTTTCCTGCAGAATTAATTCTGGTGTAACCTCCAGAACCAGGTGTCAAATATAAAAACTGTTGCCCGTCATCTTTTGAAGCCTTAATTTTGATTTCACCATTTTCATCCATGTTTATCAAGGATTCACCATTTTGGGATATTAGTCTTACGTCTTTTTTCCCTATACTCCTGATGTAATCAGCGTAATTAACCAAAGACGGTCCTGTTTGTTCATCGAGGCCATCAATTGCCGAATCAAATTGGACATCAACATCACAATAGTTTGTCATATAGAGTCGAGCACCAACATTTTGTGCTTCATTTGACAATTCTTCTTCATATATTGAACCGGCGTCATTATTACCAACAACATCTCTTATTTTGTCTATTTCAATATGAGATAATTTAGCATCACCATCTGAAACGTTTCTTGTTGTATTTATTCCTCCTGATGTTGCAGACGTATTATAAATAGCTGTCGGTCCATTTCCTCTTCCAGAAGAGTTAGATGTATCTTTTTTTCTATTAACAAACAAATCAATTGCAGGTGATTTAATTTTATCAAAATTAGGAGGAGTATCTCCTAAAAATTCAGATTTTAAGTTGTCTGCGTCAGTTGTTATATAATCTTGCAAAAACTTTTCTGTTGTCAAATGTATCCCAGCATTATTAGACCCTTGCAATAGTAAATCAGAAGAATTTTTTGTCATTCTAGGGACAGGCTCACCAATAAATTCATTAACATAACTGTATGAGTTTTTTAAAAAATCTGAGTACGACTCCTGACTGATGTTACTATTGTCACTCTTTCCTAAGCTTGTCATTTTTTCAAGCGTCTCTGAATCAGGCGTATAAGCACCTTGTAAATCTCTTTTTTTACCATACATGTCAGAAATAATTGATGTTCTTTCTAGGTTTGTAAAATTAATATCATCAACTTGGATTATTCCTACTTTTCTACACATCCAGTAATAATACTCTACGCCTTTAATGTTTTCTTTAATAATCCATACGTATTCGCCTGTTTTTAAAGGCAATGACAAATGAGGAGGAAAAAACGGGTAACAAACAATCATTTTTTCACCGTCAGAACCTCTTGAGTCATCAACAATCTGAACAAATATTGAATTCATAGGCATATTGTCAATTAGCCAATTATTTTTAACAGGGGAATCTACAGTTTTCCCATCAGGTAAAGTATCTACTCTTTCAGAAAGAATGTCACTATGCTTAACAGGTGCATAATTTTTACTGCCGATTTTAAAATCCCTATTTAGGTACTCATAAGGATTAGTGACAATTTCCCTAACGATTCCTGTTAAGAATGTATAGTCTGTCGATGCCTGTAATTTATCGCTAGGATCACCTAAAAGAGACTTACCTGCTATATTACCAATACTATTTCTTAAGTCTCTTACAGACTTCATTTTAGTCTCCTATTGAATTAAATATATCATCTGGAGATACAGTTGATTCTCTTTCCTGTTCTTTTGCAATTAATTCAGCTAGTTTAAGTATTTGATCATTTGACTTAGACATTCTTTCAAGATATTTTGTTGCTAAAGACCCGTGTGTTGAATGGTTAGCTGAACTTCCTGGAATTGTGATTAGAAGATCGGTTAAAAGTATGGATGCGCTTTCTCTATCGTTTACAGCATTTTGATATGATTCTTTCCATAGTAGCTTTTTTTTGTCTTCTGTGTTTTCTAAACTATCTAAAAGATCTGAGAATTCTTTTAACTTTTCTTCTTTTGTATTTTTGTTCGCTGTTGTCATATATCACCTTGTTATATGGGTCAAATATTTAAGTTGAACATGTTTTCATATTCATCGTTATTTTTAATTATTTCCCTAAACTGTTTTCTTACACCCGACATTGCAACTGACAATTGTTTGGGGTTTAATCCAGATATTTCTCTTAAGTATACAAAAACCGCTCGCTTGTTTAAAAATTCTAAACTATCAATTTTATTAAAAAGAGTAATTACTGCATGAATACAAAGTTTTTCGTTTTCGTTTTTAACTCTTTTTTTAATAATATCAAATATTTGAAAAAGCCTTTGCTTATCTTCATCAATCATCATCAAAGCTTCTGGAGATGGTATTAGCTCATAATTTTCAATTGACTTCTTGTCTCTTGAACTTAGATCGTTATAACTATCTAAACTTACGCTTCTATTTGACGTCTTTTTTCTTTTGTTTGTTTTTATAATTAAAAAATGTTTTGCACATACATTAAAATAAGAAAATGCTTTTGAATTTCTTTCAGGATCAAATTTTTCTAAAGTTTCATATAAAAAAGAAACACAATCACTTTTAAGTATGTGAAAATAAGAAGGATCTCTTGCAAAACCGTGAATAAAAATTAAGTTTTCTGCTAATTTATTAAAAGCGTTTTTGATTTCTAGCTCATAAATCTTATGTCTTTCATTTTTGCAATCTGACTTTTGATATCGTACAATTGCTTCATGTTCATCTTTACCAAAGTAAAGCTTGTTTTTACTTTTAGACTTAACCTTAACCTTCTTGTTCGCTAAGCTGGTCTTTTTCTTCCCCATCTTCAATTACTCCTTTGACATTTTTTGAAAGCTTATTTGCAATTAGCAGTATAGCTCTATGCGTTTCCTTAATTTCACTAATTACTTGTCTAATTTCAACAGAATCAAAAAAAACCGGTCTTTGAGCAATTTCATTAATTTTTTTATATCTTTCATCAATTATATCTAAGGATTCTTCAATAGAATCCTCAATGTCAATTATGATCACGGCAAACTGATAGAGTTTGTAACCCAACACAGTAGCTAGCAAAAAGAAAAAACAACACAATCCTATAAGTATTAAATCAAATACCATTTATTTGCTTACCTCTTCAAATATTTCATCATACAATCTTTTAATTGACTTGTCGTTGAATTTTTGGTGTATCTGCTTTTTAAGTAACTTTGCCTTTTCCTTTGCAGAATTGTAGTCGTCATATACTTTCCTTAGTTGCAACTTAAAGTCTTGCTCTAATGGATTTGCCCACTTAAACCCTTCATCAAATATTCTTCCGTCAACTTTGGTATCATTAATTTCTACTAGACTATAGTCTACTGGATAGAAATAATCTTTGTTTAAAAATTCAAGATGACCTGACCAGTTTGTCGCGACAATAGGCAAACCTGAAGCAGCTGCTTCAATAATAGGTAAACCATACCCTTCACCTCTTGTAGCAGTTGCATAAACTTTAATATTTTTATGATTATATAATGCTGCAATTTCTTCATTCTTCATGTTTCCATGAACAAAATAAACAGGCGGACGTTTGTCTGTTATACCACTTAGTATTCTTTTTAAATGTTCTAAACACATTTTTTTGTCAGCAGTCGTGCCTTTTCCTAGACTAGTTTTAATTACTAGCCCTACATCTTTTTCGTTTTTAAATTCTTCTAAAGCCCATTTAATTGAATTTTCTAAATTTTTTCTATCGTCTTCTTTTAACTGACTAGTTAGTGTTCCGATCATTAAAATATTAAAGTCTTTTTTTATATTTTTATATCTTTCATCATTGAGTTGTTTGGCAACTACACTTTTGTTGTCGACAGTGCTATCGAACCATTCCGGAACTACAGCTATTTTTTTCATTAAAAATCCTGACCTTTTAATGACATTTTTTGTAAAAGTTGAAGGTACAATTATCATGTCCATTTTGTTGCAGTGTTCGACCCATTCCGGGCGACATTTATCTGTTTCAACAATAGCTGATACTCCAATATTTTTTCTTCCTAAAGTATTATCCCACTCATCAGGTAATTGAACTTGAAAGGTGATGTCGTAGCTTCCAGGTTGAACTGGTTTGCTGCATTGCATTATTTTTTTAATTAGACCTGACTCATAGTCTTCATTTACAATCCAAGATGTTCTTCCCCAGCTAAGACACTCAACTGACAGATCTACATCTTTTCTGGAATTTAACCAAGAAAATATTTGTCTTGAATGTACTCCGTAACCACTATTTGTTAAAAGGGGTGCTCTAAGTAATACTTTTTTAATCGTCATTTTAAACCTCTTGAATATTCCAATGTTTTTTGTTTTTAAAGTTTTTAATGGTGTCTAACATTGTATCATGCCAGTCGTCAATTGTTTTTTGATAGTTAAATTCAGAATTAGCATATTCTAGAACTTTTTTTGACAGCTTTTCTTTTTGATGTGGTGATAACTTGTATATTGTATCAAATGCTTTTGCAAAATTTTCATTCGATGCATAATCTTCGTAAATATACGGTACGTTTTGACTCCCTACTAACGTTTTTAAGTCAATATTTAAAGCAACACCATTTTCTGTTCCATCTCTATGATCAACAACTTGCCTAGTCAATCCTCCGGTTTTTGGTGCGATAATAGGTGTTCCAGTTAACATTGCTTCTAAAGTTGCTAAACCAAAACCCTCTGCATAAGAAGTGTTGACACAAAAATCTGAAATATTATATAGCACATTCATTTTTTCAAACTCTAGTCTGTCTCTAGAGAAAAATACATTGTCTTGTATTCCTAGCATTTCTGAAACTTTAAATAAATTTGGTCCTTCACTATCTAGAGGTTCTGTATGCATGATCAATGTTGCTTTCCTGTGCCCTTCATTACTCTCTAACCTATCTAAAAACAATTTCCACGAATGCAACAGGTCTGCCGGTCTTTTTCTTTTTGCATTTCTATTTACCCAGATACCTACAAAATGATCTTTTCTGTCTTCACCTAAGAGCGAAGTTTTATATTCCATAGTTTTGTTTTTTGGCATTTTATAAAAAAGACCAGGTGGTAAAGCGTGAGGAATAAAATTAGTTTTATCTGGATATCTATCTTCAAGCATCGTGTATGTCATATGACTATGACAGTTAATCAAGTCTGTTGCTTGATAATAACTGTCATTAAACTCTGGGAAAGGATAATTGTCCCAAACATGCCACCAAACAATCGGGCATGTTTGGTGAATTTCATCTTCGATGTCAAAGAGCCAAGTAAAAAATCTAGGATCAGTAAAGATAAATAATACATCTGGCTTTTCTGTTGCTAAGGTTACACGAATAAGATCAGGGTTACCAAATCCATCAATAGGTTTAATGATAAAATCTTCATTAACGACTACCGTTCTATAGTCATTGTGTTTTAGTGCAGCGCCAAACTGTCTAAAAGTCCATGTATTTTTCTTTAAAAGGCCTTCAATTAAATGCCTTGTTTGTGTACCTACTCCACTTGTTGAAAGAGCGTGATCTGACAATACAAGCACTTTGAGTTTATTATCTTTGTTCATAGTTTAAAACCCTCTTTATTTATAAGATAATATTATATTTTTATTGCAAAAAGTAAACCTACTTGCAGTGTTCAGTTTCAAAGTAAGGACAGAATTTACAACTATTTCTATTTTTAAGAAATAGTCCCTTTCTAACTGTTTTTATCATACTTCTCATTAGTTTCATACCTTTTTCGTATGTTTTTGGGCCAACTGACACTTTTACAATATCACAAACTTTTCCTGGTTTTGCTCCTCGCTTAAGTAAAACAAATGCACATCTAACATCTTTTAAATCAATACCGTGTTTCTTTGCCCAAAAATGTTTATAAAGAATTAACTGGGCTGTCATACCTAAGTCTTGCTTTTTATCTCTACGCCACCCATAAGCGCCTGCAGTTTTCCAATCAATAATCCAATATTCATGACCTTGCCCTCTTTTCTTAGGTACTTTAAGTATACCGTCAACAAATCCTTTAAAGTTTAGTGGTTTGTCTAGATCTTCAATTGGTTCATATAATTCTTCTTCGGCTTTGAAGCATTCCCACCCAGGAAATTCCTTGTCTAAAAAATCGTTAACCTCATTCCACATGCTATTAGCCCACGATTCCCAAGTTTCGACAGGCTCGTGTTTGTACCAGCCGGGCTGCTTGGAATACCACTCCTCGTTCTCAAATCCAGCTTTCTCCCAGCTTTCTTTCATGACCCCTAGTATTTTATCACGGTCGACTTCTTTTCCTTCCAGAAGGCTTTCGCATCCTTCGTGGACAGCTGTTCCAAAATGAAGATAAGGACTGTCTTGGAATGTGTCAATTTTGTCGATATAAGCTAGCTTATGTCTGTAACTACACTCTTTCCACTGTTTTATTTCAGAAAAAGAAACATGAGGTTTTCCGTTTGGAAACAAATTATTTTCTTGCACTTTCTTTTTCCTTTTGTCTAGCGTTATCAACCAACCAAGAAGAAGATTGAGGTTTTTCTTTACCACCGATATTCCAAAGCATTTGTATATTCATTGAATCGCATATCTTCATCTCAGGTGTGTTGTCTTTTTTTCGATCGCCACCGTTGGCAAATGCATCAGGTTTGATTGTGATTAAAGCATCACAGGCTGTATTATCATCATCGTTAAAAGGCACAACTCTGTCGACAGATTCAAACTGTTGAATAAGTTCAGCTCTTTCTGACCATGGCATAAAAACATACCCTTTTTTTCTTACTAGCCATTTATCAGAGTTAAGGGCTACAACAACTTCTCCCCATTCAGCTGCTTCTGTAAACATTCTTGTATGACCAATGTGAGGTGGGTCAAAACCTCCTGATACCATTATTACTTTTTTCATTTTAATATTCCTCTTTTTTAAAATCTTAATTTTATTATATAGAGAAAAATTAAAAATTACACGTAACTTATCTCAGACTTGCTGTATATTTCTTCAATTATTGATACGGCATTACTTGCTTGTGCTATGTCAAACAAATCTAAGTTTGTGTATACCCCTGCGTGATTTGGGCAAGATCCTAGATGTGTTCCATAATTATTGAATTTACTATCTCTATTATTAATAGCATCTATCTGAAGTGACATAATTGACTCTAGACTTTTATTTAAGAATCCGAAGCTTTCAATCTTATCCATTGCCTTACCACCTAATTTAATAAAACCATCAGATCCTAGAATTGTTAAACTGCATTCTAAATTCTCAGGTTCTGACGATACGTTGACTTCAATATTTCCACCAAAATCTCCGTAATCAATAATTGAATAAACAGTGTCTTCTATGTTTGAATTGACATGTTTTGTCTTATAAGTTTTTGTGGCAACTACCTTAGGTATTCCTAATAGCTTTTGCATGATATCGATATAATGTATACCCACCTCGTACAGCGAGCCTCCACCAACTTTAGGATCGTTGCGCCATCCAGAAAAATAGTCTAGAGGTCTTTGCCATCGCTGTACTAAAGAAACTCCACGTATATCACCGAGTGTTTTGTTTTTTAAAAGATTTTCCAAAAATAAAACAGTTTCATTTAATCTGACCTGCAAAACACAGTATGCTTTTCTGTTATTTTTTTGTGCAACGCTGGCTATCTTTTTTACATCTTTTTCTGAGAACGCAACAGGCTTTTCTATTAAGACGTCACAATTGTTTTCCAAAGCGTATATTGCTTGATCGGTATGATAAGAATTGGGTGATGCAATTACTGCAAAATTAATATCTTCACTCTCTATCATTTTTTTGTAACTATAATAGGCTGGTATTTTTAAATTTTCTTTAATCTGTGTAATTTTATCGGTGTCTATATCACAAACAGATATTAATGAAAAGTTTTCGTTTTTATTAATAACATCGACATGACGTCCAAAAATTGCACCACAACCTATTATTCCTACTTTATACATTTTGTTCTCTAATTTTTTTTGCAACTGATTCAGCTACTGGACAATTACCTGTGATTCCTTTTTGTTCATAAATTGGTTGTTCATAAACAACATTAGGATAATGTCCTTGTTTTGGACCTCTAATACCTAACTCTGCTTTAATTCCTGTCATATGTAGTTTCATTTGTTCATACGCCATCAAACACAGAGGTTCGGCTAGTCTAAAATTAAATCCAATATTGACGTGGTTATATCTTCCATCTTGTCCTTGATCGCAAATTGATCTGATCTTTTTTGCATCTAGTTTTGAATTTTTCGGTATACAAATCATACCACCTTCAAATGTTGATATATTTTTTGTTTTATAGAAAGAAAAAGTCCCAGCATCAGATTGCATTCCTGCATATTTACCACAATGACATGTCGATCCAAAAGCTTGCGCTGTATCTTCAATTACTATTAAGTTATACTTCTCTGCTATTTTATTGATTTTTTCCATGTCACAAACTCTACCGTACAAATGAACAGGCATAATAGCTTTTGTGTTTTCTGTAATTGAAGCTTCAATTTTATTAGCATCAATAAGATAAGTGTCCGGATCAATATCAACAAAAACCGGTTTACCTCCGCCTATTAAAATAGAATTAGATGTAGCAATAAAAGTAAAAGGAGTAGTTATAATTTCATCATTTGGTTTTAGATCTAGTGACCATGTACAAGCAATTAATGCACTGGTTCCGTTGTTTACAGCAATGCAATCTTTTAAATCAAATTTTTCTTTTACATAATCTTCAAATATTTTTCTAACAATTTGTGGCATGAAACACCCTATTTATTTTCTATTTAAACTACTATTAACTCATTATCTTGATGTATCAAGCAAATAGGCTCACCTTTCATAAGAGTAAAACTTTTTAAATTATTGTTTTTAATAAATTCATCAACAGCTGGTCTAACACCTTTCTTTTGATTGTCTTTCTCCAACTTTGAAAAATTATCAATATTTTTCCAATCATTTAACTCACTATAGTAAAGGTCGTTTGTCGACCATTTACCATAATAATCGTCAAATACGAAAAGCGTATTTTTATGAGATAGTTGGGGCAGATACTCACATTCTTTTTTTACAGTTGGGTAATTATGATCCCCGTCAATGAGAATAATATCAAAGGATTCTTTGCAATTTTTTAAAAATTTTAAACTATCTTCTTCTATTAAATTAATTTTACAATTCTCATGTTTTAGTGTGTAGTAATTAAATATTGTTATTTCTTCTTGGAGTTTTATATCTACACCTGTATATTCATAATTGTCAATACCAAGAATATTCATATTGCTAACAATGCTGAATAAGGAAACGCCTGATAAAAGTCCGATTTCTAATATTTTTACGCTGCCTTTTTCTTTTCTAACATTAGCTGCATATTTACTTATTATTGGAAGGTAGCCATGGTATGCCATTATTTTTCTCCTAGTATTTTTTTTAAATCTTTTTCATACATCATTTTTGCTAATTGTTTAAATTTTGTTTTAGGAACCCATCCTAACTTTTCTTTTGCTTTACTAGCATCGCCTAGTAATAACGGAACTTCATGAGGCCTAAATAGCCTCGGATCTATTTCAACGTAATCTTCTATTTTTAAACCTGCATATTCAAAAACAACTTCTAAAAAATCTTTAACAGTATGCGTTTCACCTGTTGCAATAACAAAATCATCAGGATTATCTTGCTGCAACATTAGCCACATTGCTTCTACATAGTCTCCAGCAAAGCCCCAATCTCTTTTTGCATCTAAATTACCTAAATAAAGCTTTTCTTGTAAACCTAATTTTATTTTTGCTGCTGCCATTGTTATTTTTCTTGTCACAAATGTTTCACCTCTTCTAGGAGACTCATGATTGAAAAGAATCCCTGATGAACAAAACATATTATACCCTTCTCGATAATTTCTCATTAAATTATGTGCAAAAACTTTTGAACATGCATAAGGGCTAGCAGGCATTAATGCTGTTTCCTCACTTTGAGGCGCCTCTGGATTGTCACCGAACATTTCAGATGAAGATGCTTGATAAAATTTAGAATTTGGACATATTAGTCTGACTGCTTCTAGAAGTCTTAACGTTCCAATAGCAACAATATCAGATGTTTCTATAGGGCAATCAAAACTTACACGCACATGACTCTGGGCAGCTAAATTATATATTTCGTCAGGCTGATACTTTGTCAAGATTTCATACATCCACCCAGAGTCATGCATCGATCCGTAAACTAGTTTAAAATTGTCATTATGTAATAGATGATCAATTCTATGAGTTGCTATTAAACTAGTTCTTCTCTTAATGCCTATTACTCGATAACCTTTCTCAAGTAAAAATTCAGCTAAATAGCTACCATCTTGACCGGTTATTCCTGTTATTAATGCGGTTTTCATTTAATACCCTCTAATTTTAGGATAATTAGAAACAAACCATTTACAAGTTTTTTCTAATCCTTCATCTAGATTAGTATACTCTGTATTTGGAAATAATTTCAAAAACTTTTTGTTTGAACTAGGTTTTTTAAACTGACCTTCTGGTTTACTTTCATCCCAAGTTACTTCACCGTGGTATGATAAAACATTACAAATTTTATTTACAACTTCTTTAATGCTAAATTCTGCAGTATTACCAATATTTATTGGTTCATGACTGTCATAGTTATCATCTATCAACACCATCAATGATTTTGCTATATCTTGCGAGTATGTAAATTCTCGAAGAGGTCTTCCAGTGCCCCAAAAAACTGGCACCGTGTTTGTAATTTTTGCTTCCCATATTTTTCTTATTATTGCTGGAATTACATGTCCGTTTTCTAGGTCAAAATCGTCGTTAATACCGTAAATGTTGTTTGGGACAGCTGTGATATAATTATATCCGTATTGCTGCCTAATTGCTCTCGAATGAACCTCCAACATTCTTTTTGCATATGCATATCCAAAATTACTATGGTGAGGCTCACCATTGTGAATTTGATCTTCTGTCAAAGGATAATCCGGATTGTTTGGGTATATACATGTTGATAATAAAGAAAGAACTTTACTAGTATTTGTAATTTTTGCTGAATTTAAGACATGTGTATTCATCAAAATATTTTGACAAAAGTAATCAGAAACAAATTCTGAATTACCTTTAACACCACCTACCTTAGCTGCCAAATGGATTACTGCATCGGGTTGGTGATAATTAAACATTTTTAAAACATCACTGCTGTTTAGTAAATTGCAATCCTGGGATCCTACCAAAATTAATTCATGTTTTGTTTTTATTGCTTTAAAAGCTGACCCTACCATTCCGGTGCCGCCGGTGACTAATATTTTCATATCTACTAATCCTTAAATAACATCATGTCTTTTCAGAACTTCACAATATTTTTCATAACATTTTGCTGGATTATGATTTTCATTATAGTCATTGAAGCTTTTTTCTGCTAGACTTTTCCACCTATTATTTTCAAGAAGGTGAATTATCTTTTCTTCTAAATCTAAAAAATTATCATTAATTTCTTGATAATGATTAAAAGGCATATGATCATTCATTGTCGACTTAAGTCTGAGTTTTGGCATAATAATTGCAGTTTTCGTACTAGCTAACTCCCATATTCTTATTGAATCATAAGAATTGCCAAAATAATGTAGTCCGATTCTTGATCGATTACAGACTTGTTTATAAATGTTTGGTGTGTGTACAGACTGAGGTGTTATTTTGATATGCCAATTTAAGTGTGACAATTTATCTTTCGCTATTTTTAAAGCATGTTCAACAAAAGGTGCTCTTCTAGGATTGGTCATTGTCAGCATCATACTAACATCAATATCCTTGTTTTGATATGCTTCATCATATATGCTATTAATTGCAAAATGAACCGGTTCAATAGGTACATTTGGAAATATATTTTTCGTGTTATTTGTTAACTCTCTTTGAAAAATAAGATTAGGAATTCTATTAGGTAAAAATTTTTGAACATCTTCGCTATCAGTCGTGTCATGTTGAATTAAAAAACTCTCTTTAAAGTTATCTTCCATTAAATCAAAGCAAGCTTGATTAAATCCTCCCGAACAAAGTATAATATTTTTATATTCTTTGTTGTGTGGGTTATAGTTTCCTATATCTGAGATAAACAAAATGTCAGTATTGAAATCTTTTTTAAATTGATCAAAAACGTTATTTGCCGCCCTACTTTTTTTATTACTAATTATTAAAAAATCTTTTTTCATTTTTACTCCATCCAGTCTTTAGGGTAATCAGTGCAGACACCTAAAATTCTTTTATTGATTTTCTTTTTCTTTCCTAAGACAACTGTTATTCCTTTATCGACATATGTTCCCGGAAAACACCATATATAGCCAAGACTAGTTATAGTTATTTGATCTTCTTCATGCCAAAACCAATTTAACTTTGTTGACTTTAATTGTTCAACAGCGCCAATATTCTTACAGTGGATCCACATATTTTTATCAAAAAAGTCCTTATTTATCACATATGTAGGCATATCATGCCCTAGATAAAATTTATTGTCTACATACCATACATCAATTTCTACCTCAAAACCTTTTTCAATTACTTGTTTTATATGAGACGGTTTATTTTCTTTTGTTGTGTCTTGACCTTCTAGATTGCCTCTATGTGATATTATTTTCATTTTATTATTTTTTTTGATTGTTTAGAAATATTTTTAAGTCTTCGGGTGTTCCTAATCCCCACATTTTATGTACATAAAAGGGTATAAGTGTCTTATTGTCATTTATAAGCTCATTATACACTGGAGCAATATAAAATTCATTATTAACCCTAATATTTTTTTCTATCATACTTTCAGCATATTTTACAAAGTCAGAACCTCGTCTATACCAATAGATACCGCATGTTGCTATATTTGATATTGGCTTTTTCTCTTTTACATCAATTACATATCCTTGTTTGTCAACTCTTACAAAAGACCATTTTGGATGTACATCGTTAAATGCGAAAACAATACTATCAACGGTTGTCATATTTTTTAAATATTTAAAATTTTCAGGACTAAAATCAATGTATTGATCTGAATTTGCTATTAAAAGATCTTCATCATTATCAATATATTTTTTTGCTAACAATGCAGTACACGCAGCTCCTTCTGTTAATTTATCAACTATTACGTATTTGTATTTACCGTTAGTAATTTGCTCTAAAGTATCAACTAAACCTTTGTAATTTTCTAAGTGTGATTTTCTAATTAAAAATATATATTCACAATCAAAACTTAAATTTTCAACAACAGTTTGAATCATTGGCTTACCATTGACATTAATTAAAGGTTTTGGAAAGACATATCCTTCATTTAAAAAACGACTTCCTTCTCCTGCCATGGGAATTAAAACTTTCATATTTCATCCTTTACTAAACTATAGTTAACTTGTGTTGCATTTATTACTGGAATTACATTAGCCCCTGTTTTATAAGCTGCTTCTAATCCTTTAGGAGAATCCTCAATAATTATAACATCTTCAATAGGTATATTAAACTCATTAATTACCATAAAGTAACCTTCAGGAGAAGGTTTACTATTTTTAACATCTTGATTTGTAATAATCAAGTCTAATAATTCAAACACACCTATTTTTTTGAGCATTAAGTGTGCTGTTTTTTCAATACTATTTGTAAAACATGCAACGATGTGTCCTTGCTTCTTAAGCAATTTTATCATTTCAATTTTATCTACATCTAAATCAGCATAGTTTCTAATTTTATCTATAGTATACTCTTGCTTTTTTGTAAAAACTAAACCATGGTCAATTTTCTTTAATATATTTTGTTCAGATAATATATCTAGCTTTTTTTTTGTTGGAATCCCGTTAAAAATGTTTTCATGGTCTTTTCTAGATATTTTATAATTACATATTTCAGATAAAGCATCATTTAAAGATTGATAGTGCCATTCGCACGCATCAATTAAAACCCCATCTAAATCAAATATTATTAACTTAGTGCTCATTTTTTTCTCTAGAGTGTTTAATTAATTTTTCACTAATGAAGTCTATTGTATCAAGAGGAATCTTTGGATGAGAAGGTAACATTAAGCATTCTTTGTTGATAATTTTTGCAGTTGTTTCTTCTCTGATATTTGCATATTTTTTTAAATGATTATGTGTTGACATTGGATAAAACATAGGTCTAATTTCTATATTTTCTGATGTCATAAAATCATTAATAGATTTAAAATCTTTTTTAACTATTCTACAAGAATATAACCATTTTGCTGATTCTGTATCATTGTCAGATTTTTGCAATAAGATATTTTTTTCATTTTTAAGATTGTTTGTGTACCTTTCCCATATTAAAGATTTTTTTTCTAATATTTCTTTGTGATCTTCAAGTTGCCCTAAAAGAATCGCTGCTTGTAAATTTGTCATTCTATAGTTGTAACCTAATACATCATGAACATATCTTTTTTGAGACATACCTTGGCCATGAACTTTCTTAACATAACGAAGTGTTTCAATATCATTACAGAAAAATAACCCTCCTTCTCCGGAAGTAATCGACTTATTACCAAAAAAAGAAAAAGAACTACAAAATGATGCAGTACCGGTAGGCTTGTTTTCATATTTCCCAAATAAACCTTCACAATTATCTTCAATAAAAATATTTTTTGGATATAATCTTTTTAATTTAGGAACATTGATTACGTTACCTACATTATGAACAATAAGTACTGCATCATCTTTTTTAATTTTATTTTTTAAGTCATTCATATCAATATTCCAAGTTGATATATCTGTTTTTATAGGCACTAATTCAAACACAGGATTCATAATAAATGCATTCCAAGCCGCAACATAAACATTGTTAGGTACTAATATTCTTTTTATATTGGGGAATTTATATCTTAGCGCAATTGCACATAAATGTGTTGCAGCTGTTCCATTACTACATAAAAATAGTTTTTCTTTGTCCACACCCAATAATTTAGAAATCAATTTCTCTGATTTGTTTTTATATTCACCTTGACTAGATATCCACGTGGAATCATATGCATCTATTAGATACTTTCGTGACGACTTGGTCAAATAAGGATCGTAAATATTAATCATATTAGTATGTTTTATGTTTTCTTTGAATAAACTTTCCTGCATCTAAATCATTACCTGACAGGGCCTCTTTAATCATTTCAATAATCTTTTCGTCAACTTCATCTATCAGTTGATTTCTTTGGACATTAAGATCGCAACATTTTTTAATAGAATCAAACAAATCAGACTGCTTTGATTCTCCGTCTGTGTATTTTTGTTTAAACTCTTCAAAAGACAACCTTCTAACTTCATAAAGAAATTCTTGATTGTTCCACATTTTCATATCAATAGTTATTAGCTTGTCAATAAGACCACCTAGTGTATCAGCCATTTTTACCTCTGTTTTATTATTTGATTATTAATTATTATATACTCTTTTCCATTAATGTTAATTGCTGCGCCAGGGTGTGGTGGGCACCAAAATGCTCTAATTTTTTTATCAATTACTGCATGTGAATCTTTTTCTTGAATTATCCTAGTCTCATTAAGCATTTTTTTAGAAAAATATTTACTTTGGCCAGTTTGCTTTATTTTCTTAACAGGTATATCTTTTTTAAGAACATTAACAAATTCTTTTAAAAGGTCAAAAAGCTTTTCTCTGCTTTTTTGTCTCAAGGAAAAAGCAGTTTCAGTTTCTTTACATATTTCAAATGTATTTGAAAAAACTATATCACCAGTATCAAACTTTTCTTCCATTATATGTGCAGTTGTGCCCCATGTACTTTCTTCATTCATTATGCCAAAATTGTAAACTGCAAAGCCTCTATAGTATGGCAGAGGTGCTGGATGAAAATTAATGTTGGTTTTATCAGCTAGTTTTAAAATGTCTTTAGAAACCCGGTAGGGATAACAGAATGAAACTAAATAATCAAACTTATGCTTTTTAATTTTTTCAAATAAATGATTTTCACCAAAAGATGAAAATACAATATCAAATCCTTCATTTATAAAAACCTCATGTCCTTTTCTACCAAAGTCTGACTTGTTTGTTAAAAAGGCTATTTTAATTTTACCTGGATCCATCTTTCTTTTCCTTTAAAATTTACGTTACTTCCTCTAAAATCATAAAAATAATAATTACAATTTTCAAAATCTAATTCAAAAAAGTCTATTAAACATAGTAAAGATGATCCCATCATGTGGCATTCTTTTGCATTTTTAATAACGTCTATATAGTCAAAAACAGTATAATTCATATCGTTTTTAACAACTTTAAGGCTATTTTTATTTTTAAAATTAATGTTTCTGCCCCTAGATGGATCATCATGAACAAATATGTATGGTATACCTTCTGTTATTTCATTAAATGATCGCTCTCTTTTGTCTTTATCATAATTAATAAAAAAATACTCGTATTTTATATCATAATTCAAGGATATACTCTCATAAAAACTATAATCCCAATATTTTTTTTGATCATTAGTATATCTATCACACCCAGAAACAATTAATGAGGCGTTGTTTTCTTTTGCAACTTTTTTTATGTATTCAACAGAACCGTCTACATTACACCCTAATTTAGACTTCCATTTTTCAGGTATAAATAGTTCGACATTTTTAAATTTAAATAGATTATGAATTGTATTATATTTTTTTTGAGAATCACAAAGAATATAAATTGTATGATCTTTATATTTCTCACAAATATAATTGACTATACTCGAGCACGAAATAAGGTCACCTAGTCCTTGATGTGTAAAATAAAATATTTTATTTGAATTATTATTTTTAATTCTAAAATCTATTCCCATTTAAACCATCCTGGTAAGTAAATATTGCTTAAATTTTTATTTGATGTACCTTTCCAAGGACGCCATGGACCATAAACTCCTACCTTAGAAGCATTGCTAAGAAAAGCTGCCCACCAAGACATTGTACCGTGCTGAAATAAAATTTTATCAAAACTTCGTATAAAATTAAAATCTTCTAAAACATTTTTATTTCTTACAATTGGTTTGTAGTCGCTTAACATATCGAAGCAATTATTAAAATAATCGACTGCTGTTTTATTACAAACGCTTTTTGACGCGTCTACTTTTATATGAAACTTTAAATTACTTAATGAATCAGGCGTATGCCTTTTCCAATCATACATGTCAGTCACGATGTAAAGTCTGTCAAACTTAAAAGAATCGATAGCTTTTTTTATTTTGTCCGGGCTGGGTTTTGAGTTAAATTCATTTTTATAAAAAAGCCTATCCCCTGTTCTAAAATGGAAAACTAAATCATTTTTATTTTTATTTTCAACATCAGGGAACCAATTTTTTATAAAATCTCTATTAGGTTTAAAATATCGATAATCCTCAAAATATCCTGAAAGAATGATGTTAAAATCCTTATAATCATTTTTAAATGCAAAAGAATAATCATTTTCATTAACAAAAACAGAATTCTTTATTTCTTTACCTTTGAACTTTTTAAAACCGAGCTCTTCCAAAAATTTTGTACATTGATATTCTTCGCTCTCAGGAAAAAAATAATGAGGTACACCATGGTGCTCTGATAAGATCTTACCAGCTACGCATTGGAATAAATTATTTCCAAAACCATTAGTTAATCTACTTATTACCATTTGATTTACACTTTTACAAAATGAACAATTGGGCAAAAGGGGTCTAGATCTTTAGCTACGTCTTCACTTATAACTTTATATCCGTATTTTTCTAAAATTATTTTAAATCTTTCTATCCCATAGAAATACCACCTTCCTGGATAAGGCTCTCCATCAAAATCGGCTGCAACATCTTCCCATGTATTATACGGGCCGTCCGGGCGATATCTAGCTTGCATCATTCTGTGCCTTTGATCAGCTGGATATTTTTCTGGATCAGCTATCATAATAAATAAATTTGCACCCTGCTTGAGCTTTTTATGTAAATTTTTTAAGTAAAGCTCTGTAGCTTCATAAGATATATGACAAAAAACATCAAAAGAAAAAACATGATCTATTGAATTGTCTTTTAACATTTTACAACTCATTTGATTATCATTTACAAAAAATGATACGTTTTCTTTTTTAAAAAGATCCTTGCTGAACAACCAGTTTTCTAAATTATTCCAGAAATTTGTTTTAAATTCATTTCTAACATCTAGACCTATTAATCTTCCAAAATCAGTCATTTGTGTCATCCAAACACCACCATCTGTACCTATTTCTAAACATGTTTTTGAACTGTCTGCGTAGTTTTTGATTAAAAGCTTAGCTATATTTTCAATATCTCTACCGTTTCCATTTTTTTCTGCCAATACAGATTGTTCCCACCCCATTTTGGACCTACAAAAACCTCCTACCCATATTTTTTGAAAGCTTTCAATTTCTTTGTGTATTTTAATACTCATAACATTACCTCTTTATAGTTAAATTTTTTTGATCGATAAATGAACCATCGTGATGAATTAAAAATTTACTTTCATCTCTGTATGGAAATTCATTAATTTCTTTTTTATAGTAGTCATAAAAAGGTTGGCATATACCTTTTATGTAATAATGATTGACTTTTTTTGAACGTAAATCTTGTTCAATTCCTGCCTCAAAAGAAAGAAAATTGTCATCAGTTCTATTAGGATCTTCATTAATTAAATGTTCATACGAACAATATTTGAAAAAAGATTCAGGTTCTCCCATTGAAAAAAAGCATGGATCACGGTGGCCCGTATAAAACATTGATGAATAAATTGTGTTTTTTGCTACGTCAAAATTAAGCAATTCAACTTTGTTCATAAAAACACAATTGTCAGGACGAAGTCGAATAATCAAATCATATTCAAATCCTTTATCCTGACCATATTTTTTGCACATTTCATATCCTCGCTTAACGTTTCTTAACTGATTAAGCATACCTTCTCTATAATGTCCTAAAGTTTTTGGAGGATATAAATTATGCGGATTTTTTTCATTTTCGTTAATTTCTATTTCTTTTAAAAATCCACCATAAAGTTCTTTGCATTCTTTAATAAGACTGTCTTTTTCAATATTGTTAGTTGTAATATAAGATTGCGTGACATTTGGCCCTAAAGAATGCATAGTATTTCTTGTGCATGCATATACAAAAACATCTGCATTATTTGGTTTAATTAAATGTTCAATATGGTTTAAAACATTTACTTGATAGTCTCTTAATTGTCCTGTTACTAAAACTGCTATTTTGTTCATTTTTTTATCCCTAGTGTTCGTAAGAAGGCTTGACGCTGTCTCTGCAGGTTTTGCAAAAACCTTCTTTGGGGCCATCTTTCTCATGATGCTTTCTCCACGGATTATATTTTTCATTGCTAAATATATTCCATAATTTATCATCTGCAATGTTACCCATGATTCCAGATTCTTGTCCCTTTACATCTGATCTTAAAGCACAACAAACCATTACCTGGCCATTGTAGTCTATATACATGTTATTAAAAACTTGCATGCATCTTTGAGTCCTAACGTAATCTCCTGCTATTGGTACAGTTTCTCCCCTACTCGAACCATCAAGTTCAAAATTTCTTGATCTAATATGAATTGTTGTCCCTCTGTGTGAAAGATCATATTCTAATTTACATTCAGGTATGTCTGTTATTACTTTAGCAGGCAATCCTAATTTTTTAATCTTTTTTTCTGCTCTTGATCTCATTTTTTCATGGTCATACCTCTCATGATTAGCAAGGTATTGTTGTATCCACAATTGATTTAATCCTGCGTCTATTAACTCTTCCACATATTCTCTATTAATATAATCACCATTTGTATTTGTTCTTAAAGTAGCATTTGGTAATTTTTCTCTAGCTTGCGATATTCTTTTCAATATGATCTCTTTTTTTGCTAAAGGCTCATTATATCTACTATATGTTAATTCTCCGTCAAAATTTATTTCTGCTAACTGGTCTAAGAGATTTAGGTAAGTTTCTTCAGACATAACTTTGTTAAAAGATATTCTGTCAACAAAAGAGTTTGGGCAAAACCAACATTTTCTATTACAAAATGAAAAAGTTTCTATTTCAATTAGTTTTAGATTTTCCTTAAAGTATTTTTTATTTAAGTCAGTCATTTAAACTCTCCAATATTTTAATTAACTTATCAGCTTTGACTGACCAGTCGTTTATTTCAAAAGCGTCTTTGTTTGCTTGCTTTATAATTCTTTCTCTTTCTTTTTCGTTATTTAGGTAAAAATCAATTTTTGAATCAAAATCTGACATATCCGATTTAAAAAACACACAGTTTTGATTATCTTTCAAAATGTCTTTATAGCAATCATAAGGTTCTTCACAAAAAAGTAAAGTTTTTGACGCCATAACTTCATAGTACCTAGGAGTGACGTCTCCATGACTAGCTAAAGTTGCCAACCATATCTTTGACGAATTTATTGTCTTGGCGTAATCAAAATAATCATGAACTCTTGAATCATTAAAACTATCTGTTCCTTTCCACAAACATTTTGCTTCTAATTTTTCAATTTTTTCTTTGATTTTAAATCTGATGTTTTTATTTTTGAAATTGCCTTCAGGATATAACTTAGATTCATGCATTGCTCCTGTAAAACCAATATCATATTTTTTGTCTTCATTGTGAAATTTAGAAAATACCTCAGAGTAACTTCCATATTCAAATAAAAAAGTTTTTATTCCTGTTTCTTTTTTTGTTTCTTCTAATATAGGGGCGGGAGTCAATATTGCTTTGACTTTGTTTCTTTTACAAAAACTAATCTTATTTTTAAGATCATTTTGAGGTTTAAAAATCGTAACTATTAAAGGAATATTGCTATCATTTTTTATTTCTTCAAAGTATTTATAATGACCAAACCAACCTAGACCAAAAAATACAAAGTCTGGTTTGAAATTAGAATCAAAAATCAGTTTATCTAAGTCTAAAGGTAAGCCTCTGAATATTTTTAAGTCTACGTTTTCTTTTAAAATTAGTCCGTTCAACAAACCTATATAGTATGGATATTTTTTTGCGGTTTCAGTTCCTACAACAGGATCTACGTAAAGTATTTTTATTTTTTTATCTTCTAGCATCTTTTACGCCTGGTGCTATATCTTGCATTGATCTAAACTTACCTTGATTGTGATATCCTGTTTCGACATAATTTAAATCAACTATTTTTTCTTGTATGATGTTTGCAAAAATTGAGATAATTTCATTGTCACCCCATCGATACTTGTATATTCCACCATTTTCATTAACTGCTTTAATCCATTTTTTCCAAATATCTGTTTCAAAAACTTCAGTTTTTATTACATATGTGTCACACCAGTCCAAAAAATGAAAATTCCAATCTGCGTTTTTATCATTAAGTAGAGCATTGAGTTCGATATTTTTAGGTTTTATGTCATTGTCAAGTAGGAATTTTTTTGTAAAATCCCATAATCCAATTCTAGTGTCTAGATGACCTTGATGCGGACGTCCGTTTTTAAGTCTTTTACCTACTTTGAATGCACCTATAGATTCATCTCTTCTTGACATTACTTCGAATGGATCTTCTTCCATTATTTTGTCATATCCCGATTCATCATCGTGTGTCATTATCATATCGTATTTTTCTAGTGAAGTATTAGGATAACCATACATGTTGCTAGTAAAGTTGCACATATGTAGATAACCTTTTCTTCTAATTCCAAAAGATCTAGCGTATTGGATATCATTTCTATTGTAAAATAATTCTTCTTCCTTTAAGAAAGATGGTGTTTTATAATCAATATTGATAAAATTTATTTTTTGTCCATAGCTATTGTTTATATCCCTAAAATTTTCATCATCGTAGATATTATCAAAATAGTATACATTAACGTCGTAATTTTTATTTTTATTAAAATTTTCCCAAAGAGAACGTAGGCAGTGTGGTAAACATTTTTTTCTAGACGAAATTATATTTATACTTCTATTCATTAATGACCTCTTTTAAAATATTGTAATATGAATTTGCGCATTGTACAAAACGTGATACTTTTTTACCGGTTTTTCTATCTCTAAAGTCTCTATGAACAGCTATTTCTTTTACTTTGCTAAAATCCATTTGAGGTGGCTTATAAAGAGCACATGGTTTAAAGTCCCATTCATCTTCTAAAATCATAATACCGTTGTCAATTACCTCGTGAGTTCCACCAGTAGATGAACAAATAATTCTGCAGCCGGCAGCTTGAGCATCGATAACTACGTTTGGACAATGATCTAGGTAAGCTAAATGAACAAATGTAGAAGATCGCTGGTAGAGGCAAACTAAATTTTGATAACTTAATTCACCTAAGTAATAAATTCTTTTGCTCATTGCCAAATATTCTTTTACTTCATCCATGTGAAGGCTTCCTGCTATGGCAAATACTGCTTCTTTCGGTGCAAATTCTAAAAAATATCTTACATTATCTTTCAGTCTTTTATGAGGTCGCCAAGAAGCTGCTGAACACCAGACTTCTTTTTCAGAAGGCCATGGCCAATTAGTATTCTTATAACCTTCAATTATAAGCGGATGATTAATAAAGCTAGGGTCAGCAGCGTTATGAATCACATGACCGTTTCTATGGGGCCCAAACCAAGATTCAGTTAGTTTCTTATTAAAGTTTGACTGAAATACAACTGCATCTGCATTATCATAAGCAAACTTTATAGGGGCATTTTGTTGTTTAAAATCCTGTTCAGAATTAAAGTATATACCATCTAATCTAAGTACCATAGGTTTAACCTTATGTACTTGCTGTTGGATAACACAGAATTCAACGTCAGCTTCTTCTTGATTTGATATTGTTACATCTTTGTGATTTATTAAATGACTAAATAAAGTTCTAGTAAATTTGTTTGGCCCGCTATTGGAATTAGGATTAAAGTTGTGTGTAAATATTTTCATCTTTTATAATCGTCTGCTAGTCTAATTACATCATCTATTTCAGGTGAGCTAACTTCTATCAATCTAGTCAATTCATTTCCTTTTGGGGCACCAAATCTATGAACTTGCCCAGGTTTGACATGGTAAACTGTACCTTTATTAAAAATAAACTTTCCTGTATCATCTTCAGACGTCCATACTATTAATTTCCCTTCTAAAACATATATTGTTTCTTCTTTTTCTTCGTGGTATTGGAGACTTAATCTGTGACCTGGAAGAATCGTCAGTATTTTACCTAGATACTTGTCAGTCTGTGCCCATATCTCTTCGTAACCCCAAGGTTTTTCTACTTTTTTCATTTTACATAACCTCTTGCTCTTACTAGTCTGATTGTATCTAACTGATTTTTCTCTTTTAGCGGTCTGACTTTAAGACTGTTTGAATTAATTCTATACAAATAGCATATTTCATTTAAGAATTTTCTTTTTTTTGCTACATGTAAGATAGGTAAATATAATGCTTGATCATAGCCTCTTTCAAACCAATTTCCATCTAGATCTCTAAAGTTTTTAGAAGATATTTTTTTAAAAACATTAACTTTGAAAGTCTTAAGATGAGATGAAACCCACGGATACTGGTATGGGTTTAGATTTCCAGGAAGTTCACGAGAAATATTCATTCCGTTAATATCCCAAGAATGTGCTGTCCATAAAGCATCTAGATCAGGGTTTTTTTCATATTCTTTTAAGATAATATCAACTGTATTTTCATTGCATAGTGCATCGTCACCATCAACAATTGCTATAATTTGTTCAGAAAAATCATTATAATCTTTCAAATAATCATAAATACCTTTTAGTGCATGCTTCTTATCTTTATGATCTATTACAGTTACTCTTTCTAATTTATCTTCTTCTTCTATTTCTTTTGCAATTTTAAGAGTATCATCTGTCGACATGTCATTTAAAATAATCCAATTCCAATTAGGATTAGTTTGTTCTTTTAAAGAATCGTATAGATCCCTGAGGTGGTAAGAAGCATTATAAGTTGGTGAGATAAAGTTTACATAATTTCTCATTATTTTCTCCTTGAAATTTTTGCCTGGGTTGAATCTTGCAAAGATCTTACAGATTCTTTAATCATGTCTCTTCTAGACTCTATTTCAGAAGCGCTTCTTAAAATATGTAGTGTGTCTTCTTCAAGAGTAGAGATAATTGTCAGGTCTGCTGTAAATGCATCCCTTTCCAATTCTTCTACAAGTTTGTTTAGCTTTTCTGATAGTGTTCTGCATTTTGTTCTTAGTTCTACGTCGCACTTATTAAATGACTGTTGACTTTGAATAAAAATTTGTGAAAATACTTGAAATAAATTTTCTGTTGTTTCCATTTATTTTCTCTCCTGTATCCAACTTTTTATCACTTGGGGATGATTAACGCTTATATAATACCACGGTGTAGGTTTTGTTATGTCAAGACGATTATGAAATATCCATCCCCCAAATTTATCATTAAGCGTTTTTGCAATATTTACAATTTCTTTTTCTGATACTTCTGACCATTTTTTATTAAAAAACTTATTATTTTCAGGTGTATCTTCAACTTCTTTATTGTAAAGGCTAGCATGAAACTTACTCCAAAAGTCTCTATAGTTATATATTTTTCTTTTAATATCAAACCAAGAATAATGATAGACAGTAGGAAGTTCATTAATCGCTGAATTAATATAGTTTGAGTATTTTTCTAAGTTGCTATTTCTAAATTCCTCATCATTTAATAATTGAATTCTTATCTGATCATGTTGAGGTGTGTAAAAGTTCATATTAGGAATAGGCTGATATGAATCTGTATTTACATAGTCACAGCCATCAGACCCTATTGAATATACATTTCCGTTTTTGTCATATCTTCTGTGACTAGCTGGTATGTCATGAGTAATATGTGTATCATTTCTTGTCAGTCTCCACTTCCATGGGTGAACATCCAATCTAACTTTATTGTCTTTTCCCCAATAATCAATAACAGGCAAACAAACTACTTTGACTGATTTTGGTATTTGACGTGCTAGGGTTTTAATTTTGTGATAATCTTTTTCATGAACAATTTCATCAACATCAGACTGCCAGCACCAGTCTCCTTTACAAAGCGATCTCGCTACAGCTTTTTGTTGACCGTCATAAAGTGCATGTCTATAATTGCTCCAGTCTCGCTTAACTTGGTATGGTCTAATTTTTTCTTCTTTTTTTGACCATTCTAAAATCTTTTCCCATGTACCGTCAGTTGAACCGCCATCAACAATAATTACTTCGTCGCAAAAACCTAACAATGAAGTTATAGACGCTTCCCAAGGATAATCATTTTCAATTACATTTTTTGTTGTTGTATATCCGCTTAAAATAATTTTTCTGTTTAAAAATTCTTCAATAATGTTCCAAAATATTTGTGGTCTTTCTAGCAAGTAAGATTCAATCTCATCTTGTTCTCCGGAGAACCAGTCTTCACTTAAATGTTGGACATTTTTATTTGTTAATAACTGAAGACCTAAAAGCTTGGCTTCAATAACTGTCCTGGGACATGTATCACCGCCAAGTGGTTGAAATGACAAACCGTGAAACTCTGATAGTTTCTTTAATAAATCATAATAGGGTAAGCCTGCAAGTATTTCTACAGTACTTTCCGGAAAAGCAGATCTAACAGATTGGCAACTTTCTGCCACACCTTTAATCCAACTATTTCCATCAATGACTCCCCAGTGATTTTTTGCATGTCCATTTTTATTTCTAGCATTCTTAAGTCTTTCTATATATTCTAAATCAGACAAAGAAAAAACAGAGCTTAAAACTGTCTGATTGTTTTCTTTTAAAAATGGAAATCTTTCATGGTATATTTCTGATTGTTTTTTGGACATCCAAAATATATGCTCAGATCCGTGCAAAAAAGCGGTAATAATTTTTCCTAGTTGGGATTCGTGGCAGTCACAATTCTTACCAGTTTCTTTTTTGTGCAAATCAATCGATCTGTATTGACAGAACTTATAGTCATATTCAACTATTGCATAGTGACAATTTCCAACAATTAGCGGAATTAAATCATGGTTCATTCCTCTATAATTAAAAAATACCCAAAATTTTTGTGTACCTTGCTGAATTAATTCCTGTGTGATTTCAGATGACTTAATCTTACATGTTTTGTAAGGTGACGTTTCAAATAAAGCTTCTGTAGATCTTTCTGCACCACCACCGTACTCTTCTAAAAATAAATCAGCTACAAAAACAATATCAGAATCAGTAAAATTAGATAACATATGCATTACCTCCAATGCATATAATTCTACTGCTCAGGTTGCTATAAGTAAACTTTTTATTGTATTACTAGTAAACTAACTGTTCCTGTAAATGAAGAACTAGCATTTACTGTTACTGAAGTTGTTGATAGTGAATCCACAAAAATATTAATTCCGGAATCAACTGCAGAAGCAGATCCCACAACAACTGTTGGATTAGTAGAATATGTCTCTATAAATGTATAAGATTCAGACGTAGAGCTAGAAAAATCCAACTCTACGCTTTCAATTATACTGTTACCTGTTGAAATAAACTCATTACTAGGCTTTCGTCTAATAAATGAATATATTTTTCTAAATCTATTTTTATCTTGTTTTTTAACATTTGCCATTTATATATAATCCTTGCAGCAACTGCTGATAAATGAGATCTTTCACCTCTTTTTAATGCGATGTGAGCAGCACAATTTTCGCTTTTAAACTTTTCTGAAACTATAGTAAGACCATTTGATAATGCATCGATATAAGGCGTGTCGATCTGGTCTACATCTCCTAATAAAATAATCTTAGAGTTTTCTCCCATTCTTGTGATTACAGTTTTTAATTCATGTATAGTAGCGTTTTGTGCCTCATCCATAATAAGAATACTGTCATTGAAAGTTCTACCTCTAATAAATGTTAATGGCGCAATTTCAATCACACCTTGCTCTTTTAAAGTTTTAAACAACGAAAGATTAGTATCGTTTAGACCTACTCTAAAATTATCCATAATTGGAGCAATCCATGGGTTCATTTTGTCATCGGCTGTCCCTGGTAAAAATCCTATATCCCGCCCTACAGGCTGCACGTTTCTTGTAAAAACAATTCTATTATAATACCCTTCTTGCACGAGTGCGTACGCTGCCATTAATGCGATAAATGTTTTACCACTACCCGCCAGACCGGAAATTGATATTAATGGTAAAGACGGGTCCAAAAGAGCATTTAGTGCAAAAAGTTGCTCTCTGTTTTTTGCTTTGATTCCCATTCTGGAAAATGCATCAAAGAATTCAGAAGATTGGTAAACTTTAACAATATCACCTTTTTCAAAGCATCCTAAAAAAGACTTAGACGGCTCTGCTTTGACACAAAAAAATTCATTTTCATAAGGTTTTCTACCAAGTTCTTCTTGACATAATTGCAAAAACTCTTCTAATGTATCTTCATCTTTATTTGCGTTTTTATCACTTACATAGTCATATAAATCATCAATTAAAAACACGTCGTGCGTTTCTATTTCAAAATATCCTTTAAAGACCTCTTCGTCGTCTAAGAGAACTTTATCTTTATAGTAGTCTTCAGATTGTATTCCTAGGGAATCACATTTAACTCTAAAGTTAATATCTTTTGTTATTAATACAATTCTTTGATTATCAACTGTTTGTTGTAGATTTAAAGCAAGAGACAACATTTTATTATCTGCATAATTAGGATCTAGACCAACAGGAACTTTATTAAATCCGTTTAATGCAACTTTAATTGTCTGTCCATTGTCTAACTTTACACCTTGATGCAAGTTTCCTTTTGATCTTAAGTCGTCTAAAAATCTATTGACATATCTTGCGTTTTCTCCTATTAAACCCTTTTTATCCTTAAACATGTCTAATTCGTCTAAGACAACTAGAGGAATTAATAAATCATTTTCTGGAAATGAGTGAATTGAGTTTTTATCATAAAGCAAAACGCTTGTATCAATAATGAATATTTTTCTATCTTTCATCTTAATCCTTTTGTTAATTTATATACGATTGATATATAATTCTAATTATTAAGTGAGGATTAGTTTAATATGAAATGTTACGAATTCAACAAAAATTGTCAAAAAAAATGTGAACGTAAAAATTGTCGGTATTGGATAAACAAAGAATCGTCTAATAATTGTTGTATAAATTTAATTAGAGAAAATAATGAAGCTGAGGATAAGTTTACACTTCAAGACATAGGTGATCTATTTAAAGTTACAAGAATGAGAATTTGTCAAATTGAAAAAATTGCAATCAAAAAGCTAAAAGATAAAATTAAAATATAAAAAAGAGATGCATTGCATCTCTTTCATGATTACAAAATGTATTTATTTACATACTATTTTTTATCAGCATCAATTGATTTTTTTACAATCTCTGACGCTAATTTTTTAGCATGTCGCAAACCTTTTCTTGCTCTAACACCTGCTGATTTATTTCCTTGTGCATTTTTTACAACATCTGTTTGCAAAGTTTCAATTAGAACTTTAAGCTCTTCAAATTGACTCATTAAATCTTCGTTAAGTGACATAATCTTCTCCTTTTTGAAATTAGTCTAATATGATCCTTTTTGGATTATTGCCTTTTAAATTATTATCTTTATCTTCGTCTTTGTTAATAGTTTCTCTGTATTTTTTTAAAACTAAATTAATTTCTTTAATTGCTTCATTATTTTCTAGGGACAATAGTATTCCGTGAATAATATCAAATTTTTGGTCTTCTGTTACACCAAACTTTAAAACTTCCTTTACAATGTCTCTAGACTTTTGTTTTTCTCTAGCTAGTTTTTCTAATTTTACTGAGTAGCTCATACTGACCTCTATTTTATTATCGTAGATATTGTTTCTGATTTAATTTTAAAATTATTATTATCTTTAATTTCTAATATTTTTAAATGATGTTCTTCATTGATTATTTCTCTTTTTAGTATTAATTCTCGTGGAAATGTTTGATTTTCTAATATAAACTCAGTTTCTTCATACAGGTCGACAGTGCAATTGCTTCCATCAAGGACGTTTATAATTTTCTCAGGAAGGCTTAGTTTAATGTCTTCTTTTGTTCTAATCGATCCAATATCTTCTTTTCCAATTTTAATATCAGATTTGCATATTTCAGTTACAAAATGAACTACACCACAATTATTACAATTGACGTATTTGGGTATTACTTTATCGTTTTTGTCAATCTTGCTAAAAACTGCAAACTTGTGATAAATTACCGGAGTCCTGTTTTTAAAAATAGGAAGTATACAGTGACATTCTATTAGATGTTTGATTGTTTCCACAATTATTAGCGCTTTAAAGTATTTTCAATTTGACTTGACGCTTTTACAAATGAGTTTCCAATACTAGTATTGACAATTCTTGCAATCTTCTGCAAATCTTCATTACTATAATCAATCATCCCAGAGCTCTTTGCCATCATCAAATCTGTAACAATTTGTTCTTTTATAAAATCAATCGTAGAAGCAACAGAAGACATGACTTTACTATTGCTTTGACTATCCACTTTATTATTTTTTTTCATTTGATTTCTCCATTTATTAATTTAAGATAATATTACTTCTATATTGTTAAACATAGATTGTAAACTTTTCGACTTATTATTTGCTATTTTTTTATATATTTCCGGAACCATATATCTTTTTTTAAACCCTAAGTCTATTAGATCAAACTTTTTATCAAGAAATTTAGAAAATCTAATAAAATAATCAAACTCTCTTTGAAATTCATTGTTTGTTTTTAATGACAAAGGTATATAAATATTCAATCTTTTAGCAGAAAAATTAGAAACTCTTTTTTCTAGAGGTTTTATGTTTACGTCTATTTTCGCGCTAGCATCAGTTAATCTATTTAACAAAAATATTTTATGTTTTTCTATTTTGCTTTGATCAGCTACAGCATCGATGTAAACAACGTCTTTTAAAAATGTTATTTTTTTACCTTTTTTAAGTTTTTTTCTAACTTCTTGAGAGATTGTTTGTCCTAAATTGCTGGAAATAACATCTCCATCATGAATTGCAGCGACGTCATTAAGTATGTTTAATGTATTTTCATCATTAGCATTCATTGACACAGGTATCAATCTTGTTATTCCTTTTCTATTATTAACTATAATGTTTTGTTTTACTTCTTCTGACATACCGTAGCAAAAGATAACATATGCTTCTTTGTTATTTGATGCTTCATGCAACATGTGATGTATTTCACCAATAGTCTCTATATATCCATCAATGATTATATAATTGTAGTTTCTATAAGTTTTATCTGATAAGCAATTAATAAAATCATAATCATAATCAATTTTAAAAGCAAAATCATTTTCGTATTCAACGCAAATGTTTTTTTGATCATTTGTATAGCTAATTATCATCCTTCTATTAAGATTGGTGTTTTTAAAAAACCAATCTGCAAATTGTTTAACATTGTCATTACTTATTGTGTTTAAAAATGATTTTTGATTTTTCTTGTTAAATCTTTTTATAGATCCTTTTTTGTTGACCTTGTACCCAAAAAAGTCTAATAGGAAATAATCTCCTAAATAAGGATACATTTTTTCACATTCATAATATTCTTTCAATATCATGTTTTTAAAAGAGTTGCTTTTATCATCATCGTACTGTATGTTTAAGTAATTTAGTGCCGGTGACTTAATCATTACTTTATTTTCATATAATACGCTCTTAGATACAAACTGATAAAAGCTATGTTTATCTTTTTCTAAGAATTTTTTAACATAGCTTTTATCAAAAACCTCTCTCTTATGAGTCTCGCCACAAGTTATTTGACGCATACGTTAAAATTTCCTCTGCAGATGCTTCATTATATCCATATTCGTGAATCAACGTTTCTATCATGTCGACATATTTTTTCTTTTGGTCGTCATCTCTAGACTTAGATCTTGTAACAATGCGTGCAATATCTTTAACAGATGAAATAAGATATTGTTCGATTGCTTCTTTGAGGGGACCATAAGACTTATAATCAACTGTCTCGCCCTTTCTTAATCTAGAAAACATATAAGCAGTTACATCGTTTCTAAATCCATCTCTTGCCGAACCTACAACACCAATCATCTCTTCAATAGTTCTCATGAATTTTTCGTCAGGCTCTGATTCTTCACGTGTAATTTTATTTTTTACTTTTGATTTAGTAGTAAAACATTCAGCATTGTCTAGGTAAGAATCAAATAAAGACTGTGCTTGTTCTTCATATGCAGTAATAAATGCTTTTGCAATTTCTGTTTCTAGAATTCTTAAGTATTCTTCGCGAATAATTTTTTGCAAGATTTCTAAGTATCGAGTTTTGGCATCTTCATCGATAATCTGCTCTTTAACTTGTTTAACGAGTGAATCAACAACATTAATTGGTGTAATCATACCACTTTCTGAATCAGATAAAGCTGCATCTAAAGCTTTCATAATAAATCGGGTAGAGATACCTTCCATGCCTTCGTGTTTAGCTTCATCTTTAAGATCACGAATATCTACTTTTTTAACGCGACCTTTTTCAATAATAGCTTCACCATTATAAATCTTAATTTTAGTCAACAAATCGCACTTATTTGAATTTTGTAATCTAGACATCACTGAAAACATTGATGCTACTTTTAAAGTATGTGGTGCAATGTGTGCACCTCTAAAATCAGACTTTCCTAGAATTTTTTCATAAATCTTTTGTTCCTGATTTAGTTCGAGCACATACGGTACTTCAATTTTTAACACCCTGTCCAAAATAGCCTCGTTAGTGTGTTCAGATTTAAATCTGTTCCACTCTGACTCATTACAATGGGATAATATCACACCATCAAAATAAAGCATATCGTTTTTACCTGGAGTAGGCACACGTTTCTCTTGTGTCGCTGTCAGCATTGTATGTAAAAATTCAATTTCATTTTTAAATACTTCAACAAATTCAACAATACCCCTGTTACCTACGTTAAACGCACCGTTAAGAGAGAGTACACGTGGATCATCTTCTGGATAAAGATCTAGTTTACTAATATCTTCAGTTCCGATCAGCACAGAGACATCCTGTGAGTTTGCATCCATAGGTGGAACTACTGCAATACCTCTACGACCTCGCTGCGAATAACCCGTCTCCTTAACTGGAAAATTCTCATATTTACCATCAAATTCGTGAATTAGTCTGTGACGACATACAGGACATAAATCACCTTCAATATGCACGCCTAAGATATCTTCAAAATCTTTTCTTAGACCACGTGGTAAGAGATGAAGAGGCTCTTCTCTTACTGGGCAACCCTCTAGGTAAAAATAGTTATCTGCACCTTCTAAAGCACGCTTAACTGAATCGATTAATGCAGACTTACCTGCACCTACTGGGCCCATTAAAAGAAGAACCTGTCGACTTTCTTCACCCTTGAAAGCAGCCGACTTCAAGAATCTCATCAATTTATTGATAACTGACTCCATCCCAAAAAATTCTTTTTCAAAATAATCATATTTTCTAATCTTGTCGCCATTAAAAATATCTCTGTATCCTTCACTGCCGACGTCTAATGTATTGACACCCTGATCTTTAATTGTTTCATAAAGTCTTCTATGTGCCAGTTTAATCATTTCCGGATCTGTTCTTACTTTTTCTAAATAATCAAGAAAAGTTCCTTCAAATTTATCTCTTTTTTTAGATTCTCTTTGATTTGTGATCAAATCAAGAAAGTCTTTTTTATTTGCTTTTGCGCGTGCCATTATTATGCTCCCTTGTGATATATTAATAATTTAATTCTTTTTTTTGGAAATGTAAACTAAAATTCCCATACTTCTTCTTCAATTACTGTATAAAGCTTAACTTCATGAGGCCATATTTCCCTAATGTGGTCCATGACTTTATCTGCATAATCTAAGTCTAAGTCTCGGCCATCATGCTCATGTTTGAGCACTAATGTATTGTCATTTTCAACTCTATCAATGTAAATATGAGGAATCATATTAATACCCGTATTTTTAATCAATTGATTTCTTACTGTTTTCCAGTCATCATGATCAACAACTTCAGATACAACTGCACTTCCGTCTTTTTGATTTTCATAGGCAAAGAAATTTAATTCTCTTAAGTCGTCCTCGTCTAAAAGAAGTCTAATTGCTGAAACGTCATCGTGTGTTTTCATTACGTCAAAGCAAGCTTCTAATCCTTGTTCTCTCTCAACTTTTTGAAAAATATAAAATCCTAAGTGATAAGGATTAACACCTCCTAGGTGAGGCCTAACAACTGCATTGTGCATTTTTAGAAAAGGTAAATGCATTTCATCAGGAAGATTTAAATCATGAAGTATTTTATAATGCCAAAAAGATGCCCACCCCTCATTTAATATTTTTGTTTGGATTTGCGGCATAAAATACCAACTTTCATTTTTAACGATCTCAATAAGATCTAACTGCCAATCTGAATAATAATCTGGATAGTATTCGCCAAAAAAAGATAAGATGTCATGATCGGGTTTTAAAAGCCTTTGCTTTGATAAATTATCAAAGTCTAAAATAATTCCTTTCTTTTTGTAATGATTAAACTTCTTAATTTCATTTGTTTTTATTTCACTTCTAGACTTTCTAGGAGAATTGTATCTATTAGTCTGATATTTAATCGCGTGAAGGCTGTCTAAAAAATTCTCAACTTTATTTTGACCAATAAGTGGGTTTTCTATGTATCCTTGAATTCTTTTTTTTGCGTTTCTCATTCTCGAGACAATATGATCCGGATCAGTATCTTTAAACATTCTATTATGTTTAAAAAAGCTACTATGACCTACACAATGTGCCATAATCAAAACCTGCAGATATAAAGGATTTTGCATCATTAAATAAGCAATTGATGGGTTAGAATTTATGATCAACTCATAAGGTAAACCGCTTTGCCCTTGATTATACATGAAGTGAGTTCTTTCAAAAGACTTTCCATACGACCAATGATTGTAGTGACTAGGCATACCATGGTATGACATATGACCAATCATTTCGTAGTAATCACATATCTCATAAGTAATCTCATGCCAGTCTAGACCATAACCACTGGCAATTTCACAAATCTTATTATCCCATTCTTTTAGCTGTTCAACAGACCAATCGTTGTTAGAGCTCATATTTACCTCCAAATAATTTGGCAAACTGAGGCCAAATATCTTGTTTTTCTTTAATTTTACAGACTTTAAATTTATCAGAAACAAGTGGACCAAATACTTCTGCCATTTCTTGTCCCCACATACTTTCTTGACCGGGAGTAATTTGAATATATCCGGATAGCTGACTTAGCTTAATTAAAGTACTCATTTTTTCTAAAGCTTTATCATTGTCATCTGACCAGTTTTCACCATCTGAACAATGAAAAGTATAAAGATTCCAACTGCTTGGGTTATATCTTTCTATTATAACCTCTTCTGCCAACGATAATCCTGATGAAATATATGTTCCTCCGGAAGAAGCTTTTTTAAAGAAATCATCTTCGTTAACTTCTTTTGCTTCCGTTGTATGGGATATAAAAACTAAATCAACGTTCTGATATTTGTATCTAATAAACTGATATAATAAGAAAAAGAATGATCTGGCTAAAAACTTTTTAGTTTTTCCCATCGATCCGGATACATCCATTATCATAAAAATAACTGCATTTGTCACCGGTCTTTTTTGTGTATCGATGTATTTGTACTTTAAATCATCTTGATGAAATGGAAACCTCTCATCACTTTCAGGATCGTAGGTACCATTTTTAACTGCCTGACTTCGTCTTCTAATCTTATTTTTAAGTGTCTCTTTTTTAGACAGTCTAGCTCTTATACCTTTTGGCCTATATCCTTTTCTTTTGATTCTGTCAGTCTCTATTGTATTGCTTTGTTTTTTAGCCAGATCAGGAAGATTTAAATCATCAAAAAGATATTTTGCTAATTCATCTAGTGAAACTTCTACATCGTAATAATCTTCACCTGCATCATTACCTGGTTTGTCTGGTTTTCCTGATCCTGTTTGCCCTTTTTGATTAGGTTGTCTAACAACTTGTCCTTTTTGAATATCTTGACCCTGAGCCGATCCTACACCTTTTGTACCATTGCCTACACCGTAGATAAACTGATATTCTTTAATTCCTCTTACAGGAATTTTTATTTTCTTTTTTCCATTTTGTCCTATTATGCTTTCTTCAGCAACAATGTCATGAATTCCTTCTTTGATAGCCTTTTCAATTTTTTCTTTGTGTCTTCTTCTATCAGATGCCGATCGATCGGCAACTGTTTTGTGATTTTTAAATATTGACATGTATTATTTCCTGTAATTTATATATATATTTTATACTTATAATGGACTTAGTTAATAAAATTATAGTTATTATTAAAGATAAGGTACAATTAATAATGGATGACAATAAATTAATAAAGCTAGTTTTAGATAATTTACAAAAAAATATTAGCGAAGGAAAGAAAAAGAGTAAAAAGAAGCCTAATGGTATGAGAAGTGTTCAAAAAGGTGCTGATGATAATCCTAAGGTTACTAAAATGGACTTCCTACCTGATGATGTCTTAAAAGATATTGCTAGTAAAAAAAATAAAAACGAAGCTAAACTTACACCTGGGTATAAGGCAAATCGATCAGCTGAAGATCAAGAACAATTAAAAAAACTAATTAAAAGATTCAATAAAGCTAAGAAAACACCTGGAAAGGCTGATGATAAAGCTGCAATGGATGCCAGAGATAGATTTGAAAAATCTCAATTTAAATCAAAAAAGACTTCAAAACACAATTATAAGAATGAATCTATAACCCTCAACAAAGAACAGTTAGAATCTCTAATAAGAGAAGCAGTTAAAGAATTAGAAGAAAAAAAGAGAAAGAAGAAAAAGACTAAACCTAGAAAGATATCTAGTAAAGTTGATAAAGCGTTAAAAAAGAAAGCAAAAGACAGAAATGCACCTGTTGGTGCACTTAAAGCAATATATAGAAAAGGTATGGGTGCTTATTACTCATCAGGTTCTAGATCAGGTCAAAACCCGCATTCATGGGCAATGGCAAGAGTTAATAGTGTTTTAAAAGGTGGGAAAGCTAGATCAGTCGACTCAGCCCAATGGAAACAAATTCAAAAACACAGAAAGAGAAAAAAATGAAAATAACTAGAAAAACCGTTAGAAAATTAATTAGAGAAGCAATCGAAGACTTTGCAAAGGCTGACTTTGTTGCAGGAACTAATATCGATCAAACAACAATGCCACGTGAAATTTTTAATAACATTAAAAACTGGTTGAGCGATAGTAATAACCATAAAATGTTAGCAAAGCTTAAAGCTTTTAGAGATGATATAGACAATAATCCTCAAACTATGTATCATAGCAGCCCACAGAGAACTGCAATGTTAAATCAATACAATACTTTAGCTACTGGTATAACTGCAGATACTATTCCTGGAGGAATGAAAGGACGTGAAATTGAAAGGTTTAAAGACAGATATATTGCCTTTTTAGGAGATCAGTTGGTTCAGAAACATCCAAAATTAAGAGAGTATATTTATAGTTATAGAACCAAGACAGCACCTAATCCTAGCGAAAAAAATCAACTAGACGTGTTGTTTGAAACCTTGTTTGATCAAGTCGATGAGGCAGGTATAGGACCGGTTACTTATTCTGATTATGTTTCGGCAAAAGAATATATTCATAGGTTTGAAACAGGAAGATATTACCGTCAATGGTCGCGACGAGATAGTGACCCTGTAACCCACATAGGTGCACAAAACAAAATATTTAACCCAGATTCTAATATCGGACCTGTACGTGTTGAATTTGATTCTGAGGACTACTCTATGACTAGTAATTTTAATTCCCGAAATACTAATATCACAGACGGATTAGGGCTTTATGAAATTACTTTGGGATACGACTACAACTATAATATAGACGATGAAGTATATTCAGAATATGATGATGAAAAAATTATAGAATACGTAGCTGATGAATTGTACAGTGTACCGGGTATGATTACTGGAATTAATATGACGGTCGATGAAGATGGCTATCCGATAGTTAAATGCTTTGTAATTGCAACTAATGAAGAGCTGGATGCATTTAAATCATTGATTGACTCTAAAGTAATTGAAGTTGGAGACCTAGGCCGAGATAATCATACAGGACAATTTACTTTAGACGTCGATGAGAATATTCTCATTGAACCTAACTCCATGGATTCAATTAGACGATTTTTAGATCCGCATAACGCAGGTATACCTACACACAGTAATTCAGCACGAGGTATTAAAAGAGAGCACGAAACCTTTTTACAATCTGCTTTAAACTCTGCAAAAAGCTCCCATGGTAATTATGACTTTACTAGTCCAGCTGAGGGAGATATCGCTAATTCAAATTTGGATTTTATATATAATATTTTAGACCTTAAAGGATATGATATCGAAGGAATATAAATCAATATTAATCACAGACTTAAGTCGACATCAAAAATATTATCTTTCATGTCATAAAGTTTTTGTATATCTCCTTCACCACGCAGTACCTTGTAAATAATATTCTCATCGGCCATCTCGCCACTTTTTTCGAGTCCGGCCGAACGCATATCACGAATTTTTTTTATGAGTTTTTCTAGTCCCTTAATATTTCTATTCATCTTGGCTTCTTCTATTTCCATGTCAATTAGCCTCTTAAAATATTTTACTTTTCTAGAAACATTAGTTTTGTCAAACTCCTTTCTAAACTTATTAGGTTTTTCTAACCATTTATCATCCTTGATAGAATATACTCCACTACTAGCGTGTGGTTCGTTAATATCTTGTGCATACATCTCAACTTCAATATTTAGCACTCTAATGTCATGTCGATCGTTCCAAAACTGCCTCTTAGCTTTTAAAAACTCTTCCACCAAGTCGACATCGTTGTTTATAGACTTTGGATCTACGATAATATGTAGATCAATGTCTGAATAGGGTGTATAATTGTAATTTGCATACGATCCTGTCAATGTGATATCAGCAACATCGATAGGTATACCAAGATACTCAATAAATACATCTGCTATTTCTAGCAATTGCTCGCGGATAGCAGGTTTTAATTTATCTTCTTTCCAAATTTTTTCAGACAATTCTTGGTGAGGCAAATGTTGTTTTATTTTGCTGTTAATAGACATTGCTTGTCTCCGTATAGTTCTCTGTATTTAAGTATCGCTTGTTCTTTTGCTTTTGCCTCAAATACAACGTCAATATCTAGCCCATAGTCTTGGACTTCTTGTAAAATATAATCAGAATGAGCTTGAGGTTTAACATCTAGTCCCTCATTGAGTGCCTTTGACTCTGAGTAGTGACAGCAAGGACGAACATCACCCCATGTACTAGCTGCAAGTTTAAGCGCTTCTTCTTCTGTTTGATCACCAGTACAAAACTTGTGATGATGATAGTCGAATACGATTGGAACACCAAGACGTTTGTATACTTGGTATAGGTCTTTAGTGCTGTACATGCTAGCTTTGTCATCGTTTTCTAGTGTGATACGAGACTTGACACTTTCTGGAAGAAGCTCATAGTTTTTACACCATCGATCGATAGCTGATTGCTTGTCTCCATAAGTTGCACCAATATGTATGTTAATTTTTGACCAACGATCCCGAGGCATGCCAATTGTATCCATGATTTTACCGTGGATTGTCAGATCTTTGATTGCATTTTGAACAACATGTTCTTTTGGAGAAGTAAGAATATTAAAGGGGCCCGGATGAAATGATAACCTGATACCCACATGCTTTGCGTATGCCCCGACTTTTTTAAGATTAGTTTGGATCTGATCCCAATGAGGAAGATCTTCTAGCTCGTATTCTGAACCCCACGGGAATAGGCAGGATGTCATTCTAAACACTTTAATATCGTTCTTATGATTCCACATAAGAATGGGTAAAAGGTTTCTTGTATTGTGTTCTGCCAGCTCTGAGGCATACGGAACGCCTTTTGCCTTGAACGTTCTTTTAATCATGCCTCGATTTGTGGTAATTTTTTGTGTTTTTTGTAAGTGCATATTGATACATGCATATCCTAATCGTATTGTCATAATAACTCCTTGTGTTATTTATATTATACACCACTAAATTTTATGTTGCACTTTTTCGTAATACTTAAGTTATATGAGGTAAATATGATTGTTAACCTAATCAATAACACACCAAGGAGTCTAATTATGTCGTTTTTATGTTTCTTCTTAGCTAGCTGCTACTACTTTTATAGCTGCACACCAAAGATTGTTAAACCGGCCAATCAAATGTTGAAAGTAAATTCTGAGTTAGATCATGAAATAAATAATTTTGTTTTTCTAACGACAGAAAGACACTTGGTATTTTGTGAAGACGATGATGCTGAAGCAGGTACTTGCGATGAAATCACCACAACAGAATCCTCAGCATCGGGTGTTGTCATTTCATCAACACGATCTCATATATTTATATTGACAGCTAGTCATTTTTGTACCCCGGAAAACTCTCTGTATTTATCAAGCTTAGGTGAAAAAGTAATTCGTGCTTATATCGGACCATCAAACAGAGTTGCCAGTATAATCTTAGAAGATCAAGAGAATGATCTTTGTCTTTTACAAGCACTTAAAAAACAAAATGAATTATTTAAAAAAATAAAAATAGCTAATCGCATGCCTGCTATCGGTGATCCTGTCGTAAATGTGGCAGCTCCTAGTGGTATAGCATCAGCACACACAAAACTAGTTTTTGACGGTCATTTTGGAGGCTGTGAAGACGTCATGTGCATTTACACAATCCCGTCAACATTTGGAAGCAGTGGGTCTGCTGTGTATAATGAGAAGGGAGAACTAATATCAATTTTAGTTGCAGCTGCTGTCGATTTTGAGAATGTGGGAATGGGCCCGGGCCAAAGAGAAATTAACAATTTTCTAATATCAGTTGATAATATTATTGATATATATTAAATAAAAAGGTGATATATGAATCTTTACGTTGACAGAGACTTACATTATGGACCAGAGCAGTTGCGGTTGGCTGGAGAATTCATTTTGTTTTGTGCAGATAGTTTACCAATAGAAGGTGATTTTGAAGTTCACCTCGTTAATTCTCGTGAACCTCATGGTATTAGTACAACAGCACTTTATGAAGTGGGAAACAATTGCTGCAAGATCTATTGTAAAAATAGGGCTTTGGCTGACGTGATGAGATCTGTTGCACACGAAATGACGCATATGATGCAAGATCAGATCGGAATAATTAGAGGACCAATTAGAGACGCTGGAGGCTTTCACGAAGATCAAGCCAATGCAAAAGCAGGCGAATTAATAAAACTTTTTTCTAAACAAAAGCCTGAAAATAAAGCGATATATGAATCAAAAAAATATTAATATATTTCTAGATTAATGTAAAACTTTGCCCCTCTTCTATAATTCTTTCCACGAGGTAATAGTTTATCTTTGGAATATCCATACCACTGTTCTGAGTCCGTTGGAGTAGCTGTACCACTGCCCGGGTCATTAATGGGTGCATATTGGGCATTTCTTAAAAACTCTTTAATTTTAGACTTAAGCATTTCTATTTGCCTTGCAGCGAATTTATTTTGACCTTTTCTAAACTTTACACCTGAAAATTTTCCTCGTTTGTTTAGAAGTACTTCTAAGTTAATAATTCCTGTTCCTTTAAATTTTCTTTCATTTTTGACCAGGTCACTAATGGCAACTTGAAGCTCTCTATCAGTTCCAGCTTTAAAACCTAAGTCGTCTAAAGTGTTGATGCTTTCGCCGCTACGTGCTTCTGTTTTCATTTTAATGCCTCTTACACCATCTCCTCTACTAGACCCAGATCTAGCCATTCTCACCCCGGATGAAGACTGTGACTGTGACTGTGACTGTGACTGTGCCTGGGTAGTCGACCCTCTAACCGGTTGACTAGAACTATCCGGATCATCCGGATCAGAAGGATTCATGATTTGCGTTAATGCATCAGCTAGCGCTTGTCTTTTTTCTTCATAGTCGCCGACGTAAACTGGAATTCTAGTGCCGTCTTTTTTTACATAGTTAAAGAGTGGAATTTCATTAATAGCATTACCTACAAGAAAAGATAATTGATTGTTAAAATAGCTAGGTAATGTATTGATATTACTTCGCAAACCTGACCGATTAATCATATTGATGGCGTCATATAGGTTTTTCCCTTTAGACGGTCCTAATCCATGTATTGCTAGCATACGACTCAATTCAGCGAAATCCCAGTATGTATAACCAGCATCTTTTGCTTTTTTCAATAAATTTACGAAAGTATCAATTGCTCCTTTACTAAACATTGACATGAACGCATTGGATACTTTACTATTAAATTCTGTTTTAATTAATTCAGCATGATCGTGTGTGCTTCGGTCAATATTTTTATCGTTACCTTTAAAGATAAAACCGACAGGCTTAAAACTGTCACCTTTTTTTCTTTTAAAAATAGCGTTTACTGGCCTGAATATTTTTTCATCTGAGATCAATATTTTTGCAATTTTATTTATTTCGTTTGTATCACTTTTGAAACATAATGTCACGATGTCTTCGGCAGACATTGCTAATAAATTTGTCATTTCACTTGACATATTAGAAATGTTAGATATTGCATCATTTAATTCTTGATTATCAACTCCGCCTAATTCTAGTTTTAGTTGATCTAATTCATTCTGGTCTGTTAAGGTTTCGTAAACCCTGTTAGACCGGTTTTGTTTCATAGGCTTTTTACTAGAATCGTCAGGCCACCCCTTAGGAATAAAATAAGCATCAACAATCTGTCCTGTGCTATCATCTTTCTTAAGAAGTTTTTGACCATCAATACCTCTCATTTTAGCAAAATTTCCTCTAGAAAAAGTATGTGACTCTAAAATCATAGACTCTATAATTCTTTTTCTAATGATCGATCTGACCTCTTTAATACTTAACACTTGTTTGTCTCCTTTGTTTTGAGTTTTTTATATAAAGCTTTGCCCTATTTTTAAAAGCTGATCAGTTGTGTCGCCATCACTTAAGCTTTTAACATTGTCAGCAAATTCATTACTGGGTCCTATGCCAATATCTTTGTCAAGTTTTTGAATGTCTTCTTTGTCCATATTACATGCAATATCAACTAGCTTAGGAACAATATGCTCTTCTACTAAATTAAAAACTAATTTTTCTACCAAAGAAGTACCGTAACTACCAATTAGACTATTGAGTATTTGGTTTGCTTGATTGCTTGTTATAAGCTCTGTTTTGGACGGTACTACACTTTGAAAATTAAATATTTCATCTTTTTTATTACCACTACCACCAAATGATATAATTGAGTTGGCCAATTCTTGTACGTCATAATGCTGAAGTATGTACATTAACAATTTCTTTACGCCTATTTTAGTAATTGTATCTGACGCTACTTTTGCGACAACTGGTGTTAACTCTTCACACTCAATTTCTCCAGAATATATTTTTGCTGCTGTTTCAAAGTTAATATCTTCCAAAACACTTTGTACAAACATTCCTATTGTAGAATTAGGATTAAATCCTAGCTTTTTACTAACTCTTCTAAATAGTAATCCTTTGAGAGGTTTTTTGACTAACCAATCTGGTGCAATTGCATCAATTCCTGCGCCTATTGTTGAGAGAATTCCTTCATTTAGATTGTTTCTAATAGATAATTTAATTTGATGACGGATCCATGCTTCACTAATTTTCATAATTTACCACCTATCGATACTAGTAATTATTAATAGCATCTAGTTATATCTTGTTAAATTTCAATAACATATCTATAAGGAGAACTGGGTTTAATACTTATTTGCCCGGGCTTTGCAAAAAAAGATTCGATTACTTTCATGTTTTTATCTAAAAATATAATGGTTAATGGTATTTTAGTATCTTTCATTGTATAACCATGATCAACATCCTCAGTATAGACAAATAACATTCCCCAGTCACGTGGTAATTTTTTAACATTTGACAGTCCTTGTCTCTTTTTTTGGTAAGTATCTGCAATCCATAAGTTAATTTTTTTACCTTTGATTGTTGTCCAAGTTTTTTTATAGTTTTTAAATTGTTTTAGCAAAATGTAATACCTTTGTATAGTGTGTTATAATATAATTATAACAGGAGTTAACAATGAATTTAATACTAACTTTATTAATGATTACTAGCCAAGCATCAAATATCAAGGATAGATATGTTTGGGAATCAAAACCTTCTATTAAAGTATGTAATGATGCTAACATAACTTACGCACAAGTTAAAGATGCTGTTGATTATTGGAATGAAAAATCAGAAACAATCAAAATTAATCAATTTAATTTTATCAATTGTAATATACCATACAAAGAAAAACACTCAATACTTATAAAGAGAGACAATACAATTAATCTAGATCACTATGCAGAGACAGACACTTTCTTTTATTTTTATCCGGATAATCCGGATTTAAAAATTATCGATGGAGCTGTCATACGATTAAGCAATAATATTGTTGAATATAATAATTTAACAATTAAACACGAACTAGGGCATGCATTAGGGTTGACACATTCAGAAAGCGGAATAATGAAGCCTAACTATCCTTGAACATCTTTTTAAGTTTCATTTTAAGAACAGATTTTGTGCCTACTTTTTCAATGTTAGCCCCTATTTTTATTTTTTTAGCTTTTTTATTTTTGATATTAAAAAAGTCTATACCGAATTTAGCATCTAGTTCTTCCATCGAGCCTAATAAAGCATTACTTATTATTTTAGGGGCAGACTTTTTGTCTGTAATATAGACAGGTGAAGCACTATTTGACATGTCAATTTCAAGTATTCCGCTCTCAATAAGTTTTCCTGCAACCTTGGCACACAATGATTCTATATTAACACCTTTTTTACTTAAATAAGAAAACAGCTTGTCAATCGATTCTGGTTTTTTGGCATATTCTTTAAGAAAGTCTTTAATATCTTCCTGTGTAGCAAAATATTGTATTAGACTTGAAATAGTCTGTTGGTCACCTTCAGACTTAATCATTTCTTTTATATATACCGAGGAAGATTTTTTAAGATCTTCAATAATGTCTGATGACATTTTACTTAATTCTTTACTATAATTTGAAAAAAACTCTGAGAAAAAATCAGACAGTGAAGAAAATTTGTTTCCGATCCACTCTTTTGCATCATCAAAAAAACCTTCTTCTATTAAGTTTTGCCTAATTGACTCTCTAATGAGAATCCTTAACTTTTCTTCACTAATTTTCATTTATCCCTTTAATATCTTCCGTGATATCTGCGTCGATATAAATTACCTCTAGAAAGAGATTCGTTTAATGCAACATCTTGGTCTGCTGTCTGATCAATAGAAGAAGCTGGTGTACCACCTAATTTTCTAAACATATCTAAGATAAATTTAGTTATAATTGCTTCGTCTTCTCGCGATTTACCTAAACCACGTCCAAAAACCCCGCTGGTTAATGCAAAGTCTAATTTTGCAAAATCGCCAGATCCTTGCTTTCTAACGTACAATTGCATATTACCATCATCAACAACCCTGTATACGAATGTTTGATTGTTTCCTGAAGCTGGACTAGAAGTTGCAATAATTTTTCCTTCTGTGCCTAATCTATAATCATATTCCATTAAAATACGTTTAACGTATTCTTCTCTTGTTTCCTCGATCATGTCTTCATCATCAATTAAATGATCTCCATGCCTACCGTCGACGGGATTAATTCTATCTTTAATTTTATCAACTGCTCCTCTAACTCGATATTTTGCTTTATCTAAAAGGTTAGCCTCACTATCTTCATTCAGTATGGCTTCATTGATTAAATTTCTTATTTCATACCTTGATATTTTTTTCATTTTCTTTTCTCCTAATAAAAATGATGCATCAGCATGTATATATATTAAAGTTTTGATCACATTGCATTTTTAATTTATAATATTATCTTTCCTATTTTTATTTTAAAAACTTTTGAGTTTTGTTTCTATTAAATTACCCATTTGAGCTAATGCACTATTACTCAAAGGTGTTTTAATATCAGGTGCAGCATATATGCTAAAACCTGAGTCAGACAATTCTATAAAAAACGTAACACAGTCATCAATTTCATCATATTGTAATTGTTCAGCATTGTCTTCGTAACTGTAAGTCATATCCAAATGCTCAGCAAATTGTTCAGCAAATACGTCTAAGTTTAAAACTATTGCGCTTATGCTCCAATTGTCGACAAAAGACTCAATGTAGTTTTCTCCTATTTGTCTCCAATTAAAACCATCAGGCCTGCTTCCAAGTGCTTCAATAGTTTGAGGATTAAGGATTTTTTTAAGACCATGTGATAACATCCACTCCGGTTCCGGATTGTGATGAGCTGACTCTCCTGGGTGTCTATTAAAACCACTGCTTTTTCTAACTCCTCCCACGGGAGGAACATCTACTTGAGAAAAAACAGTTGAATATACATCACCGTGGTACATTGACGTTACAACTCCTGACAACCTAAACCCAATCGGCGATGTTTGGTGAAGGGTGTTCCACCCATCTAGACTCGATTGATTTCTAGGTATTGCAATTGCGGCTATCTCATCCCGTGACGACGCATTTATGTATGATGCCATCATTCTTTTTAATTTTTCAAGTGGGCCTAATTGTTCACTGTCGTTAACAAAAGCACCAAGAAAGTGATAAAAATCCCATTCGTTTTTATAGGGTTGAAAATATTTCATAAAGGTTGTTTTTAGATTTTTAACTTTCTTAACAGCTTCTCGTTGTTCTGGGCGCATCGATAACAGTCTTTGCTCTCTTGCTAGGTGATCTATTTTATGTTCTAAGAGTTCGAAAATAACAAATTTCAATACAAAACCGGTAAGATTATGAAGGTTAGGAGTAGATCTAGAAAGTCTTGAAGGATCTTTATAAAGATTGAAATGATATGTATCCCCGTTAATAAAAGCTTCTTTAAAAGGTTTACCCATCCAGTCAGCATCCCATACATACTCTGACATGTCAGCTCTCCAGTTGTCACCAAAAATATTATACATAAATGTAGATTCATTGTTAGGTCGAAAATATGTGCCTGGACCAACATCTTTAAAAAATGCTGCTATAATATCTTGCATAGACCAATCAGTAAAAGTAGCCTCAATCCCGCCACGTGTCCATTCTCGAAGATTGCCTATAAAACGTTCTGTGTCTGCTTCTGAAAAAGTTCCTAAAACTTTATCTCTCCATTCGCTAAAAACTCTTTCATATGATGGTGACAGTCCAGAGTCAATATACTCTAAGATATTATTTTTAAAATCTTCGTCCTTATAATCGTCAAGAGTGTAAGATCTTACTTTTCTTTTTAAAGACACTTCAAATATGTTATGCCGGGTATTATTTCGACTTTCAAAAATACTGTTTTTAATTAGCCTCAGCAATTGCACTTTAGTAATTTTCATTAATATTTATCCTTTAATGACTATAAATATTAATTATCTTGCTAAATTTAAAAAACTAAGAAAATAAAAACTCGGAGTTTCTCCCGGCGCGAGCTTTACTCTATGATCGCCGAGTAAGCCCTTCGGGCCTTCCTCGACTCCCACACTACCTTCTCACCTCAACATGTTTCTTTTGCCTGCCAAATGCCATACTTCATGATTAGCAAACTCAGGACACCGGTATATCTTTACCTTACCTTGCCCTTTGCTGTTTATCATGTCACGCACATCTATGACCTTACCCAGATCGATATAAGCTCGCTTTAGATTACCCTTGCGATCCCGGCAATTGCACACAGTGTAATGCTTGGCATTTTTTTTTGAACGCAAATGCCATGACGGACAGTGATTGCATTTGTAAGGTACTAGATTTCTACCTTTTTTGCGGATATCACGTGCACAGCGCAATGCGTCTGACTCAGAAGTGAAACTAGACTTGCGGCGACCGGTTTTCAAGTTAGTGCAACTCATTTTGACACCTCCCAAGACCACACGCCACCACGATGCTGGAATGTGTCATCGCTGAATAATGACGATATTTCTTTCCAGGCCCTGTCCATGCCTACATCGGGTATGGGTGCACTGCGCTTGAACTCACCACCCACGTTGTTATAGAAGCGAAGCTTGCCGTCGAGCATGCAGTAGCTGCCTGTCATCATCTCATTCGACTCAACAACGGGCGACAGGTGTTGGTGGCGATCGACCCATGCTTGGAATTCTTCGCTCGTGATCTCGAGTTCATCCCATATATGGTCGTTCTCTCCTTTGATGGGTAGCGCTTGAAAGACTTTCCAGCGATGAGGTTGTAATTGACTGATCAGCTCAGACATGTCATCGTCTTTGTTATGATAACACACAACTGTGTTAAGTTTAAGATTGTAACCCATCTCTTGCGCTGCACGCCAACTGACTAGGGATCTCTCGAGATGCTTGCTGTAACCCGCCTTGATTTCACCTGCTCGGCCGCGGCCAATAAGTGCATGTAATTCATCAGATGAGGCGTCAATAGAAAAGCCTATCCAGTGTAAGTGGCCACGCATCTTCTCCAACCAACGAGGTGAGACACGGGTGCCATTTGTGACCAAACATGTGGTAAAACCCATCTCCGCGGCAAGTGTGATTCTGTGATCAATACGGCGATCTAGCATAGGCTCTCCGCCTACAAAGGTGATCTTTCTGACACCACGTGTGAAGAGATCGGCATAAAGGCGATCGATCGGGTAATCGGATTTTTCTTCTATGTCCGCGAAGTGTGCGAAGCAAAATTTGCATCGATAGTTGCAACGAGGTTCAAAATGCCAGTTAAGGGCGACGGGAAGGGACACTTGTCCCTGTGTATTAATAGATGTCATAGGACACTCCAGTATGTGAATGTTTCGAGTATTACGAAAATTAAGTTATCATTATCATTAATTTTATCAGACTGCGCTAGGCTGTCTTTGTTATGCGCTACTTTCTAAAATTTAGCGCACAACCTGTAATACTGCGATATCACTTACGAATTGTCCGAAGCTTCACGTCCACCCATTAGCCTGCTGTGTCCCGTAGGACGGTGCACTTTTTACCCCGTGGGGCTTCCAAAAGGACCTAGGTTTTCCCGTTCGGTTCTAAGTTTTACCTCAATACTTGTGTATAAGTCGTATTGGTTTTTTCTTTATGGCCACTTTGGTCTATGGCAACCGCTATTTCCTATACATTTATATTATATACTGCTACTACAAAGATTACAAAATTTTTATTATTACCAACTCTTAGGTCGAGGTCTATTTTTAACTGATTGATATCTTTCACTATGAGTGGAGTATGCGTCCACCCACGCGGCTGGGTCATCAAATGCATCAGCCCGATCAGAAATGATCGAATCAGCTTGGATATTCGTTCCCTCAGGGCCGTAAACATCATCATACATCTCAGGAGTATCTGTACCCGAACTTAGATCATGAAGAATATCACTAGCCTTATTTCCTAGTTTTTCTAAGTCTCCGACTTTATCATAATCTCTGTAGCCGTAAGCATAACTAGAATCCCCGCCGAGACCATCGATAAGCGATACCGCCATGTTAAACATTTCCGGATCCCCAGAGTCAATTAGTTTATGGATCTTGTCTAGGTACTTTGGAGGAATCCCACTAGTACTAGCGTCAGGTTTAATTATGTGCTCGAGAAATACTGCCGGGTTATCTGCTGCAACATCCGGTTTGATTTGAACTTCTTGCAAGATAAGTCGGCGTAATTGTCTACGGGTAATCTTCATTACATCTCCAATATATGATATATAACTATCTAGAAATTATAATTTTTACCGGTATACATATAAACTTTTAAGATATATATCACCCACGCCAATGACTTCAGCCTCATGTGTAAACCCATCAGTAAACCCATATATTTCATACCAGGGTGACATGTCAATAAAAGTATTTGAACTACTATCAGCAACTAAAACAACGCTAATACCGTCGTAGTCACCAAAGATATCTCCTGAAGCAGAATTGCCAGATGGCATTTTTGAAAATCTAACAGCACGATCTAGATCAGTTGTCCAAGAAGAAGCAAATGAACCTGCAGAGCTGTCTAAAGATTCTCTATATCCAGGCCTAGATGTTGGACTGAATGGCAAGTTAACCCCTGTTTTCTCTGATCGTTTTTTTAGCCAGTCAATAGGTGCGTTAAACCACTTGCTTTTTTTAGGAAGGTCTCCAAAAAGTGATGTATATACATCATAAGGAATATTCATTCCTCGATAAACATCGCCACCAGAATAATACTTAAATATATCAGGATAACTTCCCAAATCAATTAAGCTTTTAATTAAGTCTGTCATGCTTCTAGATATCGGCTGATTGGCATCGATGTGTGCAACAATTGCTGATAGAAGCCTGTCTTCTATTCGTGTATTAGCTTCAGGAGTGTCACCAAAAGGATCAGCAGATCTTTTTTCAGCGGGAAAAACGTGGCTACCTAGGCTTCCAAAGCCATCAGATTCATAGATGATTGCCTCTATTATTAATCGACTTAATTGTCTTCTTGTTATCTTCATATAAAGCCTCTTTAACTATAAAATATAAGCATTTTATAGAGCGATCGAGCGGGCATGAGATGCACTCTCCTTTTTCTCGCATTTAGATAACGGAACACGTCTTCTAAATGAACAACCCGATCACCTGTTTCCCATGATGTGTCAATCCCGGGCATTTCAACCAAAACTTTTTAAATGATCAGCAACTTCTTGGGGGCTCATTTTTTTCAATTCAGTCTTGTCTTCATTATATACACCCGGGTATAAAGATATCCCGCCGTATTGTAGACATATATCGAAATTTAGATTTTCATCGTTCCAGGATGCACTTCCAACAGGAGTACCTTGACCATATCGATTACCGGCGAATTCCATATACTGTTGACTACTTTCCGATAATTCTGAAATATGCTTTATTTCAAATGGGCCGCTATACGCACTTTTAATCGCTGATATAGGCCACTGATCATTGTATCTTTGGTTGTGTTTTCTGCCTTGTCTTTCAGCCTCGTCGTATGCAACATCTAAATTGGTAATTAATTGCTTTTCATCTTGATCAGAGGTGTCTCGAAAAACTCCTCTTTTAAAGAAGTCTAGGAAACCCTCTTGTAAGATAAGTTGTCTTATCTGACGTCTTGTAATTTTCATTGCTACTCCATATTATATACTGTATACATAGGTAAAGTTTTGCGAAATTTCTCCGGAAATTTTTGTGAAATAATGAGATTTTCTCACGGAGCTGCTCTCACTTTTTTACTTTAAACAAAGTTAATCTTATCGCCTAAGGCAGAAATTATACTCGGGCCACCCGTCTTCTTTCGATATACTCTGTTCTGGAAAGTCAATTGATCTCTGCGGCCGCAAGTCCCGGGAGATAGGGCAGTGACGTCGACATCGACACCTGC